>Ga0224501_10001607_pt1 | contig 17523 bp, 21 predicted proteins | sample SF_Oct11_sed_USG_4_FD_169105 | JGI IMG/M metagenome (GOLD analysis project Ga0224501, IMG submission 169105) | Sediment microbial communities from San Francisco Bay, California, United States - SF_Oct11_sed_USGS_8_1 | ecosystem: Environmental > Aquatic > Marine > Sediment | place: USA... | reverse complement strand
TTTAGCAATTTCTAAAAACCATTTCGAAAGTTTATCTGCACTTGTTATCAACCCTAATTGATAATACCCATTTCTGTTTCTAGCTTTAACTGGAGCATAGTGTGTGTCTGATGTACAAATTTCTAGCAGGTTGTAGTTTCTCTTTGAGAAATTATCTATGATTTTTTCTCTAACTCCATTTTCCATGTTGTTTGCATCTGCCCAACCCAGAAAATATTTTTTATCATTAATCACAAGACAAACAATTCCTAATCCACCCATTCCCAAATCTTCTGTCCATACATCCATGTCATCAGAATTGGCATAGCCAAATTCTATTGGATAATTATCTTTTGTAATTAGAGTATCCAAACAAGATTTTGCGGCCTTTAACATGTCTTCTCCATCTTCTTTTGAAATCTCCTCGCCCATGGCATTATGACAATCAATTGTCATCGTTCTTGCATAATTTCTATTCCTTGCGTACTGCTCAATCTCTGTTTTCATGTAACTTGGAATATCTTCCATACCGTGAGGAGATAAGGACAAAAATAACAGTGGATTATTCCCAAAAAGTAATCCTGTTACTCTTGCTTTATTTATTTGAACTGTGACTGGTTCTGTACATTGCAGCCCTTCTTCTTTGATGTCGCTGTCTTCTATTTTTTTCAGATAGTTTTCTACTTCATTTCTTGATGGAAGATTCAAAGAATGATCAGATATACTATGCATGACCATTGCTGATGATGATAAATTTTTGTAAATCAAATATGGGATGTTACTTCCACCTACTGGATGGTATGGCCCTGGATGAATTTCTGGTAAGACCATTCTAAAATCGGTTTTACCATTAGCTGATGATAGTCTTAGTTGTGATGTAGTTACTTTGGTTTCACTTGAGCGCTGTTCCATTAGTTTTTCAGCATCTTCAAAATCATTTCCTTGCGATGCAAGGTATGCCTGAATTGTTTTGTGCGTACTTTCCATTCCTGGTCTGCCCGCCCTGTCAGTGAGAACTGACCAAATACTTGCAATTATCATAAACGATATGCCATATCCTAATCCTATCGGCTCATAAAGTACTGAAAGCCACATATCTTGTGGAATTAACGCAAAATACATTGCTAATGGCTGAATAAAACAAATTGCCCAAGCTTTTTTGAGACTTGCTCCAAGCGTTGTAGTGTAAATCCCTATTCTAAAACTAGCAAAAAGCAATATTCCAAAAACTATAAAGAATAATTCTATCTCTTTTGCTAAAACTACACTTGAAAGTATTCCCATCAAAATTGTTACTGTCCACAACATGTTTCCAAAAAGTGACGAATGTAGTGATTTTGAATATTCTTTTTTCTTTGAAAATCTAGTATCTAGCAACTGAGTTCCAACTAAAACTCCTAAAACTATTGGTAATCTGTACCAATTTTGTTCAAAACCCAAATTACTTAGATAACCAAAATATGTTGCGATAACCATCACTGAGGCTACTACTAATGACACTACTAATGAAAAATAATGTGATGATGGATTTACTAGAGTAAGGGAAAACCTGTTGTGTATATTTGAAACATCATCTGATTCTTGTTCCATTGTTTTTTCACGGAGCTAGAAAAAGATCAATTATCCACGAAATTGCAATTAAACTAATTGGAACTGATACTACGATTTTTGGGTCTATTTTGAATCCTTTTGTTTCATCTTCAAAGAACCTCATGAGACCTCCACTTGATGCTGGAAGTGGTGCTGATTTCTTTTTACTACTCATTACAACTCGACATCGCAAATTTTTACATAAATACTTTATTGTTTTTCTTTCATTTTTTCTAGTGTTTCTAGCACTGAATTAATTGATTTTAGGATTTCTTGTTGTTTTACATGGTCTTCTTCTTCTTCAAGTTCTTTTGAGAGTAATTCTATCTTCTTTTCAAGAATTTCTTCTAATCCTGATTTTTTATGCTCTATTCTTTTTCCTATACTGATCTCTTTTTTTCTTGGTTCGCGCCCACAACTAACACACAATGCGCATCCTTCTTTCATGACTCTGACTCCTCTGCAATATGGACAAGGTTCTCCCAGCAAAGTTGCACCATTTAGTAACATTTCCGCGGCTTTTTTTGTAAGATCTTTGGACATTATTCTCCATTATTTTTCCATCTAAAAAATCCATTTCTTTTTAATTTGTAAGAAATAACCAAACAAGGCTTAATAGTGCGTATAATTGAATTTATTTCGAACGAATGGCAGTAATTTGTAATACTTGTGGTCTACCAGAAGACTTGTGTGCATGTGGTGAACTGGCCAAAGATAGCACTAAAATTATTATTAGATTAGAAACCCGAAGATTTAAGAAAAAAGGTACTATGATTGAAGGATTAGATCCTAAACTAAATAATTTGGAGACTGTTGCAAAAGACCTGAAAAACAAATACGCCTGTGGCGGAACTACCAAAGACGGTTACATATTTTTACAAGGAGACCACAGAGATAGTATCAAAGACACTTTGATCAATTTGGGGTTTGCTGCTGATACCATAGAATTACATTAGAACACTTTGGAAAATTCAAACCGAATTCTTCAATTCCTTGGTATTCCATTTGCTGCACTACAATCAGTTATTCTTGGATTATTGCTTATTTCATTTCCTATGGGAATTTACATTATTTTTGAAAGTGAAATTGGCGGTGATATCAATTATGAGTATCCAATTACACACTTAGATTTTTTTAAAAATACAGAACTGTATCAGATACCATTTGACATCAATATTGGAGATGCATTTGTTATTTTATGGATTTTCTATGCTGTGTTATTCACAGTTGCATTTCTTGGACCGAAACGTGAATTTTTAAAATCTCTTTCACCGATAATTTCATTTGGAAAATTTAACACTACATCAAACTATATGATTGGAATCACAAAGTGGTTTTCCATTTTAGTTGTGATTTCTGCATCGATTAATTTCATTCAAGAGGCATTTGGTATTGTAACTGTTCCGCCGCTTGATGACAATCATCTGATTCAGTTTTTTTATGTCTCTCTTGCCCCCTTAATTGAGGAATTTGGATTTCGTCTAATTTTGACTGGTATTCCATTATTTGCTTTATATTCCCACAAATCGTCGATTCGATATTTTATTGTATGTATGTGGACTCCTAGTTCACTACATATCAACAATCCCAAAAAGGCACTAGTCTTGATTGTGTTAGTAGGTGTTCTTTTTGGATTTGCACATATTGCATTTGCTGAATCTTGGAGTGACGGAAAATTTGCTCAAGCTACTGCTAGCGGTATTATTTTAGGATGGGTTTATCTAAGATATGGGTTTGTAGCTTCAATTTTGATTCATTGGGCAATGAATTATTTTATTTTTTCATACGCTAATTTTATCTCCCAACTGAATTACATTTCCCTCCAAGAATCTTTTTCACACTCACTAATGTCTTCATTGGAAATTCTATTGTTAGTATCTGGCATTGTATCTATTTCTATTTTATTTCTCAGTAGATTTTACTCTAAAAAGGAATCTACCTTAGAGGTTTAATGCTACCTTCAGACCCTTGTATCTGTTTCTAATGGTGACTTCTGTAACTCCTGCAGCTTCTGCTACGTCTCTTTGTGTTTTGTTTTCTCCGTTTGTAACACATGCTACATAAAGCGCTGCTGCTGCTAATCCCATCGGATCTTTTCCTGCAGAAATTTTATTCTCTTCTGCAGTTTGTAAGATCTTTGTTGCTTTTCTTTTTGTTTTTTCTGACAAACCTGCCTTGCTTGCAATTCTTGATATGCATTTGATCGGATCAACTACTGGCATTTTTAAATTCAATTCCCTGAGCAACAGACGATAACATCTTGCAATATCTTTTCGTTTGATATTACTTGCCTGGCCAATGTCTTTTAGGGTTCTAGGTGTTTCTGTATCTCTGCATGCTGCATAAAGCGCTGATGCAATTAAAGCTGAAATGGAGCGGCCTCTTACTAGGCCTTTCTCTAATGCTTTTCTGTAAATATATGCTGCTTTTTCTATTACTGCATCTCCTATTGCAAGTTTATCTTTTAATCTGTCTAACTCACTGAATGCTTGTCTAAAATTTCTATCAACTGGTTCATGTACTTGACTTCTACTATCCCAAGTTCTTAATCTTTCGATTGTACTTTTCATCGAAGCCGTTAATGGCTTACCTGTAGCGTCTCGATTTTGTGGATTGATCACTGTAGCTAATCCCATATCGTGCATGGCAAGTGATGTTGGGACTCCTGCTCTACTTTTGTTTTCACCTTCATTTGAAAACGATCTCCATTCTGGTCCTGATTCTTCTACTTTATCTGTAATGACAAATCCACATTTTCCACAAAAATTTTCTCCTGTGTTGGCATCAGTAACTACTGATCCTTGTCCACATCTTGGGCACCTGTCTTTTAGATTTATTTTTTTAACCATCTTTAAATCTCACAAAACCTTTTATGATACTATTTAAGATTTGCTAAATCATTGTTTATAAGTCTGTTGGTGATCTCTGTATTTTTTAATCTTAAAATATTTTTTATTTAATCTGTTTCTAAAATATTTTTTATTTAATCTGTTTCTAAAATTTTTTTAATTTTTTCAGCAATATACGGCTTTTCGTTTTGTTCCAATAAAAATTTTAAATCCTCTGAATTGTCTACGTCCCACATTATTCGTTTCACAAAAACCATTGCAACATTAAGTGTGTGCTCTTTGGCAGTGTTCATGTGGATTTTGTAACTATCCTCATCGTAATGAGTTTCCATCAGATCCACTGGCATTCTTACAAGAGCATTTGTACCATCAAATCTTCTTGATGGGATGATTATCGCAAAATTTGGTGGTGCCTTGTAGTTTAACATAAAATCAATATCTTGAGTTTTAATGTATGGAATGTCTTGTGGAAAGACAATTGATGCATCGTAATTGTTCTCTAAAAGGTATTTGTCTGCAATTGCAACTGCGCTATTTACGCTTTCTTCTTTTTCATCATTTAATACTGTTGCATTAAATTTTTCCCCAATATTTCTTGCCTTTTCTTCTTTTGTCACTATTATTGTTTTGTCAATTTGAGGCGAAATTGAAATTGTATGTAAAATTTCTTCTAGCATTACCTCACACAGGTTTTCTATTTTATCTGGAGGTAAATCTAAACGTGTCTTTGCCTTGGAGAAAGTCTTTACAGGAATTATTACAGCCGTTTTCAAATTAAACGTGTACTTGTTTTAAAATAAAATTCGCTAATGCGTCTTCAGCTAATTTATTTTTCATGGTGATTTTTGTTTCAAAAACTCTCATATCTAAACTCTGGATTTTCTTTGTTAACAGTCTGTCTTTAGAATCTAAGATAATGTTGGAACATACATCTGAATACATTTTTGCTAATCCATAAACATTAGATTCAATTCCTGCTGCTTGCATGTATTTTGCTGCAGGACCTGTAATTGCATCTTCTCCAATTAGCGGACTTACTGCAACAACTTTTTTCTTAATCTTTGATAGTTCTTTTCTAATGCCTTTTATCTGAAGCATTGGGCCAATTGATGTTAAAGGGTTTCCCGGAGCTATAATTACTATATCTGCATCATGTATTGCATTAACTGCTTCTGGATTTGGACGGGCTTTGTCGGCCCCAATATATTGAATTCCTAAAACAGGATCTTTGCCCCTGTGCTTAACCCAATATTCTTGTAAGTGTAATTCTCCTTTGTCTGTGGTTATTCTTGTTTCAATACTGTTGTCAGTTACTGGAATGATATTTGCACTAACTGCAAATTTCTCACACATCCATTTAGTGATGTCGCTTAGATTTTTTCCATTTTTTAACATGTTAGTTCTAATCAAATGTGTTGCAGCATCTCTGTCTCCCACTCTGAACCATGTCTCCTCTCCAAACACCTCCATTTGACGCAAAAAGTTGAAAGTGTCTTTCTTCATTCCCCAACCTCTTTCTTGATCGAGTAAATCTGCTAATCCATAAACAATCGTGTCAATATCTGGGCAAACATAGAGTCCGTAAAGCCAGTAATTATCGCCTACATTACTAATTACGTTGACTTTGGATTCTTGAGCAACAAGGCCTCTGACTAATTTGACTGAACCTGTCCCTCCTGCTAATACTGTGATCATCTCATTTTCTCCTAAAACTATCGACTTTTGTTACATTGCTCCATATTACTTTTTCAAAAAAATCGCGATCTACAAAATTAGGATAAGTTTATTACTGTTATTTTGCGGCTTTTATTCGTGTCTAGGGCTGTAATCTTAACAGTTTTGCTTGCAGGGCTTGTGGTAATTGGTACAAGTACTCCTGCATGGGCAGCACAATTAGATGCTAAAATTAATCCAAATTCTGATTCTTCGCCATTTTCAATGAATTATCAAAAAACTGTTTTTATTGAATATCCAAACGGTGGTAATCTTTTTGATGAATTGCGTGGAAATGAGTGGACTGTTGCTGGAACAGCAGATTCATCAAATCCTGGAGTTCAGGATCTTATGAAAAAATTAAATCAAAAGCTATCTGATGACGGCAGCCATGCTCATATTTCAGACTTGAATGTATCCTACGAATTCTTTCTTAAAGGAAGAAACATTAACACTTCAATTGATTATAAAGTTCTATTAGAAGGAACATTATCTGGTTATGTAATTACAAAAGATGCTCAAAGAACTTTAGTGGATCTGGGATGGAGAGCAATGACTGTAAATGATGAAGTCAACATTGATGGTGTAGAAATCAATATCCCAATCAATATGTTAAGAGACCAAGAACCAGAAGTTTATGCTGTTTTTGCTGGAACTGAGGCTGAGCAAGTTCTTCATAGACCTATAATTAATGCAGATTTTATTTTAGAACAACCTCTTACTAATTGGCACTTTTTATTTGATCCTACTGGTATCAACGTAGATGCTGGCACATTTGGATTGGATGAATCTATATCAGGATTTGTTGTATCTAGCTGGACAATGGGTGAAAGTAGTATTAGAGAGGGACGACAAGTTGAAAGAGTATTTACAGCCGAAGTTAATGCTGATCAAAAATATGTTGTTAGAAGTGTACAATCCTCAGATCAAGCTAATCTGTCATTGATTGGTTTTGGTTCTTTAGATGTTCTGGACAATCTGGAGATTGCAGGTGTTACTCCAACTCCTCCAGAAGGATATGCTACAACTTCAACAGGTGACTTTCCAATTATGATAGTTTATGGAATGGCTGGACTGGCAGCGGTTGCAGGAATTGCATTTTTCATTGTCAGTAATAGATCTCTCAAAAATACCGCCGTTGGTCAACAAGGAATTGATCCAAGTAGATTAGTTGGTTATCAAACTAGTGCATCATCTGGTGGTTATCAGACCAATAGGGGTGAGGCACAATTAAGAGATGAGACTGACTATCAGCAAACTAGAAGTGTTTACGATGATGCACCTCAACAACAAAGTTCCCCACCGCAAACATCTACACCTTCAACTGAAGAGGCAGCATGTGGTTGTGCAGCATCATCTGAAATGGGCTCAGAATGTGATTGTGAAATGCAAGGTTCGTGTCTCTGTGATGGTACATGTAGATGTAGTGCAGAAATCTGTAAAGAGCAAGTTCGCTCAATGAGTTAAAATTTTAAAATAAAAAAATGTGTGCTGGGAGTAACCCTCCTTCTGTTTTCACGATATTTCGCTTTGCAGCCTACCTGAACCTAGTACAGGAACTTTAAGTTCTGTTTGGCCTTGCTCCATGTGGGGCGGCTTTTTTCATTCCTTTTATGGAAACCTCAGGTTTTGCCATCACAGTACGCCATATTGGATTTTTTTCTGCTCCGTTGCCAATCATCTCTGATTATCTATCACCAAATCACATTTCCTGTTAGGAGGGAGGAGTTTCCTCTGCCGTAGCAGCATGTCGTGCTCCAGCTCACATGATGAACGTATGTCTTGATAGAATTTGAGTATTACTTTTGAGGTTTTGTGCCTATGATAAACAATGTCCCAAATTCACGTTTCCATTTTTTCCTACTTTTCAAATCTTTGACTTGCTTTGTTTTTACTATGAATCCTATTTTTTTGAAAAACTCTTTCCACTCTTTTTTTGAATGCAAATGCATCTGTATTTTCATAATTCTTGCCCATTTGGCAGTGGCCTTGTTATCAGAATAAAAATCCGTTCCGCAGAAAAAAATTCCTCCTGGCTTTAGCAGTTTGAATATTTTTTTCAGTGCAACTTCAATCGAGTCTGCATAATAAAGGGATTCCATTGAGAATACAAAATCAAATTTTCCTTTGTAATTCATTGATTCTATATCTGTGTGAATATACTCTTCTTTACTACTATCTTTTTTTTGTGTAGCCTGAATGATCATTTTTTTACTTTTGTCGATGCCTATTGCTTTTTTGCAATTTTTTTTCGTGGCAATTTTCTTTACAACCCATCCATTTCCACACCCTACATCTAGAAGTGTAAATGGCTTGTCAAATGATATGGTTTGTAAAAATTTTGAAACATTCTTTCCATGCTCTAATTCCATTAATTCTGCTCTTCCATTTTGAGCCCACTCATCAAATGTTTTTCTGATTCTGTCCATCTTTATTGCGATTTTTTTCCTTTCACTAGATTGAATAGCTGTCTTACCGCAAGCTTTGGGTGGTGAGTTGCCAACTTTATCATGTTTGACAATCCAAACTCAGCTTTTATAAAATCTATGAACTCCTCAGGTTTCAATTCTTTAATGATGTCTAATTCTTTATCCCACTCTTCATCAGATAGTCCAATCCATCTATCCTGCACTTTTCCTGCAGAGTTGATTTTTGATTCTATCTCTTTTCTCCAATTTTCTTCATAGGGGTACAATGCATCTTTGTTTGTATTTCCTGATCTGATTGCATCTGATGCAACTTTTCCTGCAACTCTGCCAAATTTTATTGCATATCTTATTCCTTCCAAGACCAACGGATTTGCTTGGCCTGCCGAATCTCCAACTAAAATCAAGTTATTAAACACCGTCTTTCTTGACAACCCATCATTTGGAATCAATCCGTAATGAAACTCTATTGGTGATATTTTCCCTAGTCTTTTAATCGGCCCGATTTTTGAATCCATCAACTCTTTTAGTCTTTGAGTTGGGTCTACATTTGATTCCGGTTTACCTATGCCTACTCCAATTCTAACCATGTTGTTTCCTAAAGGAAAAATCCAGGCATATCCAGCTGGTGAGTATTGTTGGCCTACCATTAGCCACCATGTATCTGATTCTACATTTTCTACTTTTACCTCGTATTCTGCACCTGCTCCAAATCTTTTCCATTGAGTTACAAAACCCATCGCTTTACAAACCGTAGATGGAAATCCACTTGCATCAATCACTACTTTTGAATGAAACGTCATTTTTCCATTTGGTCCCATGCCGCTAACTCCTGCAATATCTCCTCTCTCATTTTTGATTACATTATTAGCATTAATTTTTACAAAGATGTCTGCACCTGAATGTTTGGCTTGTTGAGCTAGCCATCTGTATGTTTTTCTAACATCTAATACTGCAGCTCGTGGAACTGAATCACTTATTGTAACCTCGTTGTTTGGTGAACAAAATGAAAAGTTTTTGATTGGATTAAAACAGTCATCTGGAATTCCAAACTCTTTGATATTTTGAATCCATGTGACTCCACTTGTTCTTACAGTTTCAGCAATTGAATTTTCTTTTTCTAATAGGGCCACTTTAATTCCATTTTTTGCAGCAGCATCAGCAGCCGATGATCCTGCTGGTCCTCCTCCAACCACAACTAGGTCATAATGATGTTCTTCAGACAACTTAACTTGATCAGCAGTACCTAGAATATAATTTTGAGTAATTTCTGTAAAATTATTTCTTTAAAACCGGTGTGCCCGATGTATCGTTTTCCCTTTCTGAATCAAAAGTCTGCATGTGAGCTAAATCTCTATGCATGTAACTGTGAGTCTCTCCCTCACTCTTTCTACAGAATTTTGAGTGTATTGTCTCCTCTATCTTTAATGTTGTTTCATTTTCATGAAATAGGCGTTTTCCACAGTCAGGGCAAATAAACTCAGGCATAAGTTCTATCCGTATCAAATCTATTTAGATGTTTCAGGTAATGTTGAATTTACTGTTTAATTCTTGAACCGAAACTTTAGATGTTTACAAATCTGTAATTCTTTATGGATGAATCCCAAATCTCATCTTTTGTAATGTGGTCTGCCATTACTGGAATTATCATGGTAGTTTCTGGACTAAGTTACCGTGCATATTTGAGGACAAAGAACAATGAGATCTCTTCATCTTGAAAAAAAGGGGTTAAGAGGGCTTGCTATTGCCGAAAGCTTTGCTCCGAATTCCTCAAAATCTGTTTTATCTGGAATCGTGATGAGGCGAGATTTTATTATTGATGATTTTGTATTTGGAAGTGCGACATTGGGTGGTAACGATGCTACTGATTCTATTCTAAAGATGTATGATGAACTTGATAGGCCTGATGTCAGTTATGTGTTGATCTCTGGTTTGATAGTTTCCATGTATAATATTATAGATATTAAAAAATTATTTTATTCTCTAAGCATTCCGATAATTGGAGTCTCATACCGTGATTCTTCTGGAATTAAAGATGCTCTTAAACATCATTTTCCAAATTCGTTTGAATCTAAAATTTCTGAGTATCATAAACTGGGCAAAAGAGAAAAAATTACTTTACATACTTGTAATGATATTTTTGTTAGGGTGGAAGGGTGTGCATTAAATGATGTAAGACATCTTCTTAATGATTTGACCATGCATGGTTCTATTCCGGAACCTATTCGCGTATCTCGATTACTTGCAAAAACGCTACTCAAAAAAGGATTATCCTTCTGAGGCTGTTTTGCCACCGTCTACATTTAGAATGGTTCCTGTTACCCAATTTGCTTCATCTGATGCCAAATAAAGCACGGCATTTGCAACATCTTCTGGTTCCCCGATTCTTGCAAGAGGTAATCTCTCTTCAAGAACTTTTCTTGCTTGAGGATCATCTAGATATGGTTTGATCATTCCGGAATTAATAATCCCTGGATTTACAGAATTGCATCTGATGTTTCTTCTTGCATATTCTACAGCAATCGATTTTGTAAACATGGAAATTGCTGCTTTGGTAGCTGAATATACTGCCAAATGTACTCTTGGTATTGCTCTTTCACTTGATATGGAACCTACATTTACAATCGCCCCACTTTTTACATCTGACATTTTTGAAAGAACTGCTTTTGTCATGTGAAATACCCCTAACAAATTCACGTCAATGAGTTTTTTAATTTCGGAATCTTTCATTTCGTGAAAATGCACTGGATCATTAATTGCTCCTGCATTATTTACTAAAATATCGATTTTACCATATGTGTCCATGATTTGATTGACTGCTTGGAGTGCTTGTGATTCATCAGTCAAATCACACGTTACCGAGGCTGTATGTTCTTCATTTCCGATATCTTTTCTAGCTTTTTCTAATCCTTCTAGGCTTCTTGCAATTAGAATCACCTTTGCTCCTTCTTCAGTAAATCTCTTAACAATTCCTTTGCCTATGTCACTTGATGCACCCGTAACTATGGCTACTTTATCCTTAAGTCTCATACTAATACAAATAACTCATAACTTATAGAATTTTTGTTTTATTTAAATTCATTAATTCTTTTAATATATTCAATTATTCCTGTATAATCTATTTCTCCTAGTCCTTTTTTGAGGGCATCTTCGTACAATTCTTCAGCTTTCTCAATCATTGGAAGTTTTATTCCTAAAGATTTGGTAGTTTCTGTAATTGTACTGATGTCTTTTTTTAGATTTGCAAGCGTAAATGTTGCATTGTATTTGCCATCTGCCATTTTGTATGCTTTTTTTTCACTCATTCCTGTTTTAAAATACGTAGAGTTTAAAATTTCCAGAAATACTTTGGGATCGACATTAGATTTCTTGATAAAAGTGATCCCCTCTGATAGGGCTAGTGCAAGCATAGTTATTTGAAGATTCATAGCAAGCTTGACTGAATGTGCTACTCCACTTTCTCCTAGGAAAAATACTTTGTTTGCAATATTGTATAAAATCTCTTTACAATTTTCAAAAGTATTCTTATCTCCTGATGCCATCATGACTAAATCTCCGGTAATTGCAACATTCGGTCCCCCCATTACTGGAATCTCTAATTTCTGAATGTTGTGTTCTAGAAATATTTTTGAAATGTTTTTTGATTCTGATGGGTTAATGGTGCTCATATCTGCAACAACTAATTTTTCATTTTTACTCTCAATCACTCCATCTTTTTCAAAAGACACTTGTTTTACTGCATCTGCATCTTTCACTACAATAATGGCAAGTTCAACGTTCTCTGCAAGTTCTTTAGGTGATGATGCAACTTTAGCTCCTTTCTCTTTGATTTGCATTGTTTTTTCTTTTGTTCTATTGTATACTGTTACGTCAAAACCTGAATCTAACAAATGCAGTGCTACTGCATTTCCTAGCATTCCTAAACCAATAACTCCTATCTTCTTCATTTTTTATGATTCCTTGTAATTGCCATTTTAATGACGTTCTTCATTTTGAATCTCCCATTGATTATTTCCAAATCTTGATGAGACAAATTCTAATTGTCCTATGGTTTTATCTCCTTTTTTGACTTTGGCAAAATCAAATTTTTTCAATCTTAGTAGTTTTTCTTTTGGTTTGTATCCTCCTTCAATTACTTTGACTTTGAACCTTTTACTCGCTTTAATGATCATCTTCCTTGCTGTTTGTACATCTCCAATCCATGAAAACATTTCAAAATCTCCAAAATTTTTAGTAGAAATTTCATATCCGTACAGCCTAGCTTCAAGTTTTACTCCTTGAACCTTGGCCTGATTGTTTAACCATGACACAATATCCTCTCCGTAACCTTTTTCAACTCCAAATGTTTCTGAATCCCTCATCTACTCAAACTCACAATATCAAACCATAATAATCATTTTCAAATCATTGGTAGACTAAAATATTGATCAGTTTTTTACATGTTATGCTTACAATAGATTGCAAAGATGTTTCATCAATAAAAAACGAATTACTTGTATATGTTGCAGATAAAGTAGAAGCTATTCCTACCCTTAAACAACATCAATTTACACTATCTACTTTTGATGACGATGACACTCTTGATATTGACGTGGTTATCTCTGCCATTAAAGAATATCTGGACTCTATAGATGAAAAAAATAACTTTGCTGTGATTTCAAATAATGGAAAAATTGACATCACCTCAATTTCAGGTAGAGTGATAGAACGAGATTCTGTCGAACAGTCTGAAATGTTTTCTTGCACTCACTGTGGATTTGTCACAAGATATCAAGTTGAGCTTGATGCCCACATGAGAATCCACTATCTTTGAATTTTTCTAAAAATTCTATAACTCGGATTTTTAATTATGGGTATTTCTTGAGCCATTGAAAAACTGAAATCCTCAAAACGTTTTTGATATTCTGAAATGTAACTTTGTGCGACATCTATTGTTTTAAATCTGGTTCTTATTCCGTCAATCCTTGTTTGTCTCCCAAACACATCATAAACTATAACGGTGTATTGACTAGGGTTGACCTGATACTTTGAACTGCAGTACCACAAAATTCCAAATATCACGATAAAAAACCCTGTAACAAATTTGTCAAGAATTTTAATCACATTTTGATTTTCAACAGGATCTTTATAAGCACTAGTTACACAAAAAAATTATGAAAAAATCATTAAAGAATAACGTGAATAAAGTTTATTGTGAAAAATGTGATTTGGTTTTTGAATCTAGGAAAAGATTTGAAAAACATCTTTATGAGCATTCGTCCAATACTGCATGTGAGACGTGTCCTATTGACACTGCAATTGCAAAATTTGTAAATTTGTTTAAACGAAAGTCATCACGTAATTTGGAATAAGTTTTTTTAACCTATCTCATCTTTTCTGAAATATGAATAAAAAAGCCGTAATTCTAGGTGTCATTGTTATAGCAATAGTCGCCGGTATTGCAGCATCTGTTTCATCATCTACCTCTGAAACTGTTAATCTTGACATGGGCAGAACACATGGAACGATCTCTACTGCTATGGGCTCTGCAATTTTAGGTGATCCTTCTGCTCCAATCACAATTGTTGAATTTGGTGATTATCAATGCCATCAATGTTATAATTGGTTTCATAATACAAAACCTGCAATAACACGTGATTATATCGAAACTGGAAAAGCAAATTTAGTTTTTGTTGATTTGGCCTTTTTGGGAAATGATTCTCCAAAAGCGGCTCAGGCTTCATATTGTGCTGAAGATCAAGGTATGTACTGGGATTATCATGATATCCTTTACAATTCACAAGAACCAAAAATAGATGGTGGTTGGGCAAATTCTGAAAGACTAAAGGCATTTGCATTTAGTTTGGGTCTTGACATGGAACTTTTTGAAAGTTGTCTTGATTCCGGAAAGTACTCAAAACGTGTTCAGTACAACATACAACAAGCAAGAGACCACGGTGTACGTGGAACTCCTGGGTTCTTCATTGTAGGCCCTGACGGCCAACAACAAATCAGTGGGGCGCAACCATTTTCTGTTTTTAAACAAATCATGGATCCAATGATCTAAATGATACAATCAATCAAACTTGTATTTTCAAATTTCATATATGTTCTCTTATCTGCTATCATTTTTGTATCTATGATGATTGGCTTGCTGATAATGTCTGAATATATTTTCTTAGCCCCCTACATTGTAAGTCATTTGCCTTCTGGAACTGAATTGGGATTTGTATTGATCTTGACACTTTCAGCTTTGTCTGCATTGGTAATCCCAATGAATATTTTCCGAATAAATATTTTGAAAAGCTCAAAACAAAAAATGAGCGGTGGTGTTGTTGGTTCAATTATTGGTGCCGTTGCCGGTGCGTGTAGCTGTGGGCCTGTTGGATTTGCAGTGATCTCAACTTTTGGCTCAGTAGGTGCTACTGCAACAGCATTTCTAACAAATTATGAGATTCCTATTCGAATAATGGCAATTGCTATTTTGGTCGTAACTTATTTCACGACTATAAAATCCCTAAAACTAGAGTGTAATATCAATTCCTGAACTTGACGTATTGGAAGTTACTATTGAGGTAAAATTTTGCAACTTTGAAATCTACGTTGGGACTATCTGAATAGATTTTATGGCATTCATACCCCGAACATGCCTAGTAGAGAAGATCCATAAGAATATGAAATTGAAAGTGTGGGAATTATAGTTTTTTAAATTTTGATGGAAACATAAATTTTAAAAATTCACAAAGTTGAGCTATTTATTTGCCATTTTTTAGGTTTAACTAATGCGGAATTGGAATCTTATTTTTGGAATTTTCATAATTGCTAGTCCAATTCTTTTTTCAATGATTGCATACCCTGATTCCATTGCTTGGAGTTGGAATGAAGGTAGAGGTGGGTATTTCTTTGCACTTGTTTTCATAGTAGCTGAATTAATTGGTCTTAAAATTGTCATCTCTAAAAAACGACTGCTTGCAGTAATCCCAATGGCACTTCTAACTATCACATATCTAATTTCATTAGAATCCGGTCTTAGAGATTACATTATTGAATCTGCTGAGCAGTTTGATGTACAATTAATTTACTCATGGACATGGATGTGGGATTTTGTTATCATGGCAATTTTTATTGTTGCAGCATTGACCCTTTTCTTTGGTAAACGATGGATTAGAATTGCACCAGCTGGACCCATCTTTTTAACTGGCACTGCAATAATTCTCTCTCTTGATGCATTTTTCCCATATGATACATTGGGTCCTTTACAGTATATTGTTCCATATTTTGTTCAAGCTAATGTGTGGATAATTACTGTGCTTGATCTTGGAACGGCAATAGCTAAAGACAATGTCATGTTCTTACGAGGTGATCATGGTTCTATGGCCCTTCAAGTTTTTTGGCCATCTGCTGGAGTTCATAGTATTGTTATTTTTTCATTGGTCATTGGTGCATTCATGTTAAAATTGAATATTCCAAGACATCGAAAAATAATGTATTTTGTCTTAGGTATCATAGGTACTATCACAGTTAATCTGATTCGAATATTTTCATTATCCTGGTATGCCCTCAAAGTAACAACAGATCCTGTGGCATGGGAAGAATATCACAAGATTGCAGGTGAAATCATGTTTTTACCGTGGCTGTTTGCATTCATTTTGATAGTGATTTTGATAGAATCAAGACGCATGAAAAGACTTGAACAATAATTCTTTTATTTAGAAATAATTTGTGATGCTACTTTGTCCCTGAATTTCTGAAAGTTCTGCAACTTTAACTCCTAATCTTCTAATTGTGTCTGTCTGATTTTCCAAAGCTTCTTTTAGTAACTGATCAGCATTTTTTTGTAACTCCTCAAGACTAGTGGTCGGATTTCTTAGCATCTTTGATTTTGATTTACTTGATAAATCTGATTGAATAAGATGAATTCCAACCGATTTGAACATTCGATTATTTTTCATTAAGATACTGTGCACTTCTTTACATAATTCAACAATATTCTCCGATAGAAACTGATAGTCTTTTGAGTCTTTTTTTAATGTTGAAATTTTACTATATTGTATTCTGGCTTCTCTTTCTTTGACTGGTTCATTATCTATTCCTCTTACTGCATTATAGATGTAGGTTCCACTCTTTCTGCCAAATTCTTTATTTAAAGTAAAAACATCTAATTTTTTTAAATCTTGTATTGTCTCTAATTTCATTTCAAAAAATCTCTCTTCAGTTTTTTTACCTATTCCTGGAATTGTCCTGATTTTTAATGGTTCTAAAAATTCATTCATGTTATTTGGAGTCACAACTGTAAGGCCATCTGGTTTTCGAAAATCTGATGCGATCTTAGAAATTAACTTGTTGGGTGAAATTCCAATTGAACTACTGAGTTTAATTTTTTCTCGAATAGAATTTTTGATTTGTTGTGCAAGGTGACTTGCTTTATTAAAATCCCCATCAACTCTTTTTGTTACATCCAAATATGCTTCATCTCTTCCGACGTATTCAAAAATATCTGCATTGGATTTCATGATCTCCATTGCTTTCTCTGAAATATCTGTATAGAACTCAAAATCCACAGGCAAAAACACTGCATCCTTTCTATCCTCCAGTCTTTTTTTTGCAAATGATATCGGCATTCCTGACTTGACTCCGTATTTTCTTGCAGTATAGTTGGCCGTAGCTATTGCTCCGCTGTCTCCTCCCCTGTCTGAGAAAACACAAACACATACTGGCTTTGTTTTTAATTCAGGTGATCTTGTCTCCTCACATTGCGCATAAAAATAATCAAAATCTATGTGGAAAACTACTCTTGTTTCCAATACCTTTTCCATATTGTTTTGATTATTACTATATTATGTATTCATCTAAATACTAATGCCAATTCATTATTTTCATGGAAAATCCAGTTTCTGCTGATGAAAATGGAATTAATTTAAAACCTGAAAAAATGGAAAAAGAAAAACTCTATCATTGTATTTTTAAAAATAAAGCAATGCTGGTTT
>Ga0224501_10001605_pt1 | contig 17530 bp, 14 predicted proteins | sample SF_Oct11_sed_USG_4_FD_169105 | JGI IMG/M metagenome (GOLD analysis project Ga0224501, IMG submission 169105) | Sediment microbial communities from San Francisco Bay, California, United States - SF_Oct11_sed_USGS_8_1 | ecosystem: Environmental > Aquatic > Marine > Sediment | place: USA... | reverse complement strand
CTGGGAGAAGGAAACCCGTCCCTTCCTGCGAACCAGAGAGTTCCTCTGGCAGGAGGGACATACCGTGCACGCCACCGAGAAGGAAGCCGAAGAGGAGACCTTAATGATACTCGAGGTCTATCGTGATTTCATTGAGAACGACCTCGCCATCCCGCTCATCGCCGGGCTTAAGACCGAAAGCGAGAAGTTCGCCGGTGCCCTGAAGACCTATGCCGTCGAAGCCCTGATGACCGACGGGAAAGCGCTCCAGGCGGGCACATCCCATCACCTGGGACAACACTTTGCCAAAGCCTTCGATATCAAGTTTGAAGACAAAGACCAGAAGATGAAATACGCCTGGCAGACCTCCTGGGGGGTCACCACCCGCCTTGTCGGGGCTATCATAATGACCCACGGGGACGACTCGGGCTTAATCCTCCCGCCCAAGATAGCTCCCATTCAGCTCATCATCATCCCCATACCGGCTGCCAACTGGCAGAAGAAAGTGCTCCCACTGGTAGAGGAAATAGAGAAGCGATTGAAGGGAATTGAGCTGCGGGTTCAGGTAGACCTGCGGGAAATATACTCGCCCGGATGGAAGTTCAGCGAATGGGAGATGAGGGGAGTTCCCCTGAGGTTGGAAATAGGCATGAAGGAGGTAGCAGAAAAAAGGGCGGTAGCAGTCCGCAGAGATACCGGTGACAGAGTGCTCCTTCCCCTCGCAGACCTGGAAAAAGAGATTCCCCTGCTGCTTGCGGAAATCCAGAACACCTTATTCAAAAAGGCGAAAAAGTTCCTCCAGGATAATACCCATACTGTTGAGGATTACGACGAGTTCAAGGAGATAATTAAAACCAAGGGGGGGTTCATCTACTCCTTCTGGTGCGGTGACTCCCAATGTGAACAGAAGATAAAAGAGGAAACCACCGCCACCATCCGTGCCCTCCCTCTGGAGCCTGACCATGTCAATGGGAGCTGCATAAAATGCGGGCGCCCCTCAGCTCAGCGGGTCTACTTTGCCAAAGCCTATTAGCCTTTTATATCATTTCCCCCCCCTACCTTCCCGGAGCTGTGGGTGAGAGGATTACTATTAATTCAGGCTGGAGATAGCAAAGTCTGGCTCTCTAATACTCCGCTATGATAAACAATCCGCTTCTCCCTATCACCATTAAATTGACTCTGGGTATAAATTTTCTCTTGACAAACAGGGATAAAGGGAGTAGTGTATATGACTAATTGGTCATTGTAATAACTTAATAGTCATTATAGTAGGGAAAGGGAGAGGAAATATGGCTGAGGAAAAACTTTTGACCAAAAGGGAGGTGGTCACTGAATTCCGCCGGCGCGAGATACTCCGCTCGGCCCAGGAGGTCTTCGCCCGGGAGGGGTTCCAGGAAGCCACCATGGACAAAATTGCCCAAAATGCCGGTGTCTCTAAAGGAACCCTTTATTTGTATTTTAAGAACAAAACCGACCTCTTCTTCCAGGCGATTGATGAGAAGCTTAACGAATTTATATCCTTGATCCACAAATCACTGGAGGGTGACCACCCCCCCCTGAAGAAGATATGGAATGTGGTCTCCACGCAGATGGAGTTCTTCGAAGACCACAAGGCATTCTTCAAGGTCTGCTTGAACATCAGAGGGGGGCTTTATCTGGAACATCCTCAGGAATATTTTGAGAGGCTCAAGGAGAAGTACCAACCCTATTTCAACGAGATAAGCCAGGTGATAGAACAGGGGTGTGAACAGGGCACTTTCTGTCAGGTTGAGCCGATGAAGGCAGCATACCTTTTAGCCGAGATGATAAACTCTCTGATTCTTTATCGCATTATCCACGAAACAACCAATCCCGTCACCCAGGATGAGAAGCTCATCTACAGGGTATTTTTAAGGGGATTACTTAAGAAAGGAGCGGAGTAGAGATGAGGTTTTTAACCATCCCTCTGATAGCTTCCTTAATGATGTCGTGGCTCTCTCTTCCGGTGAGGGCGCAGGAGGAAAGGCAATATACCCTGAGCCAGGTCTACCGCATAGCTCTGAAAATGAACGAGGAGATAAAGATAACCGAGGAGCAATATCAGCAGTCGGGTCATGCCATAACCAAGGCTCGCTCTGCCATCCTGCCCCATCTCTCTTTCAATTTCTTGGGCACCCACTACGACCGCAGTGTAGAGTTCACCCCGCTCATGGACCAGTTATCCTTTGATAGCGTTCCTTTTGAGATCATGCCCCAGAACACCTACACTATGACCGTCAGCCTGGGGGTACTCCTCTTCGATGGCGGTCGCTCCTGGAACCTGTACAAGGGTGCCAAGACAAATAAGGAAATGACCGGCAACAACCTGTTGCTGACACGCCAGGGGATTCTGCTGGCTGCGGCGGCGGCGTATTATGACGTGATTAAGGCACAGAAGGAGGTGGAGCTGACCCGCCAGTACCTGGAGCTGGCAGAAAAACAGCTCAGGGTTGCCCAGTCTCGCTTCCGGGTGGGAGAAGTGACCAAGACCGCGGTATTGCAAGCTGAGCTCGACCTGCTTAACTCCCGCAGAGAGCTCATCCAGAAGGAGAACGAGCTAAAAATAGCCAAAGACAGGCTCTCCAGTCTGGTGGGAATTGAAGGGGACTACCAATTGACAGAGCCCACCTCTCCTCCCATCCCCGAAGGAAGTCTGGACGAGCTGCTCACATTAGCCCTTCAGAACCGGTTGGAATTAAGGAATAACTCCCTGAATCAGAGACTGGCTAACATGGAGATGGGGAATGCCAGAGGGAGATTTATTCCCACTGTATCGACCCAGGCTTCATTTCTCCGCCAGAACGCCCTCTTCCCGTCGAAGGAATATGCCAGCATCGGCATTAATGTGGCTCTCCCCATCTTCGACGGAGGGCTGGGGATAGCGGAGATGCGAGAAGCCAAATCAATGCAGGTTCAGGCTCGCCTTAGCCGGGACAGGCTGGTCAAAGATATTGAACTGGATGTTACCGAGGCGTATCTGGGTCTGGAAAGCCTCACCGAAGCGGTGAAGACCCTGGAGAAGCAGGTCCAACTGGCAGAGGAGAACTATCAGCTCGTCTCCCGTTTCTTTGCGGTGGGCGAAGCTACCAGCCTGGAGCTCTCTCAGGCACTGAATGCTCTGGACCGGGCGAGAAAAAATCTGACCAGCCTGAGATACGACCGCCACCTGGCGATCCTCAACCTGCAAAAGGTGGTCGGAATCTTTGCTGCTGAATATATCTATTGATGGAGGAAGAAATGAAGCACCTTTGGTGGTTAACCGTTTTTTCAATCCTGATGGTGATTATTATTTCTATCGGATGCTCTGAAAAGGGGGAAGAGACTGGCGGCATTGAGGAAGCTCCAGGAGCCCAAACCCAGATGGTTCGCTATCCTGTGGAGGTAACTGCGGCTGTGAAGACCGATTGGGCGATGAAAATCTCCGCCACCGGAAGCCTCCTCCCTTACACGGAGGTGGCGGTGAGCTCCGAGATATCGGGAACCATCAGCCAGGTTCTGGTGAATGTGGGTGACCGCGTTTCCAAAGGAGCCCTACTGGCGAAGTTAGACGACACGGAGATAGCCCTCACCCTGAAGCAGGCAGAAGCCAACCTTGCCCAGGCGGAGGCAAACTTCCGCAGTGCCGAGATCGAGCTTCAGAGGAAGGAGGAACTCCTTAAGGAGGAAGCCATCGCCCAGGGAGTCTACGATGCGTTCAAGACCAAATACGACCTGGCAAAAGCCGGGGTGGATGCGGCAAAAGCCTCGCTGGAGCTGGCAAGGAAAAGGCTGCAGGATACTCTGATTAAGTCTCCTATAAATGGGCTGATAAAGCTCAAGATGACCGAAGAAGGGCAATATATCAATACCATGCGCAGTGGACCACTCTTCTCGGTAATTCAGATTGATCCTATCAAACTCAGTTTCTCCGTCCCCGAGGGATATGCTGCCGAGCTAAATAAAGGTCAAGCGGTACAGGTTGGGGTGGATGCCTATCCCGGAGAGCGCTTCCCTGGCAAAGTAACCACTATTGACCCCCATGTAGACCCTCTGAGCCGCTCCATCGGGCTGGAAGCTCTCCTCCCCAATCCCGACCACCGGCTGAAACCAGGGTTCTTTGCTACTGTGGAATTGACCCTGAAGGCCATCCTCGATGCTATTGTCATATCGGACAAATCCCTCACTAGGGAAGAGGATAAGTTCTTTGTCTTTGTGATATCAGACCAGACCGCCCAGCAGCGGGAGGTGAAGCTCGGCTCCCAGCGGGAGGGAATGGTGCAGATAGTCAGCGGATTGAAGGAAGGGGAACTGGTAGTTACCATCGGTAAGGAAGCTCTGAGCGAAGGAAGCCAGGTAGAGGTCACCAGACAATAGGGACAGGCTGACACATTTTAAGAATATCAGGACCTTTCACTTAAAGGTCAGAAAAGATGAAAAAGCGCCGAGCAGCAGCCCTCATAGGGCTTTTCCTTATGGCCTTCGCTCTGAGGTTTTATGGCATTGAAAAGGTAGGGCTGAGCGAAGACGAGGCGGGCAAGCTGCTGGCGATAGACTCTTATATGAAGGGGGATTTTACCCCCAATGCCGAACACCCCATGCTGATGAAGACCCTCTCCCTTCTCTCGGTAAATCTGGCGAGATGGCTGAAGCCGAAGGGGGGAGAGGAATGGGGGCTCCGGCTTCCCAACATCCTGTTCGGAGCTCTGACGGGGGTGGTTATCTTCCTCCTTGCTCAAGAGCTCTTCGGAGGCCTGGTGGGGCTGTGGGCATTCTACCTGTGGGCGGTGGGAATTACCGCCATAACCTTCAATCGAGTAGGCAAAGAGGATACTCTGCTGGTCTTCTTTTTCCTGCTGGCTAACTATCTCCTTATAAAAGGGAAAAACATGACCCCGGGAAGAAGTCAAGACCTTCTCTACTATAAAGGGGCAGCCTCCCTGGGGCTGATGTATGCCTCCAAATATGTGGTCCCTTACGGGTGGCTCACCCTGTTCTATTACGACATTCTGAATCGCCGCAAAAACAGCCCGTGGATAATACCTGCTAGTACCTGGTACAAGATGATAGCCGTTTTTGTTCTCTTCTTCCTTGTTGCCAATCCCATGGTTCTGCATCCCAAGGTGATCGGGTATATAAAGAAATACTTTCTTCACAAGGATGTGTTCACCCATCACGGCTATCCCTTTATGGGTGAGGTTTACAAGAACAAGGCGATTTATACCCTGTGGGGAGTCCCCTTCTATTACTACTTTCTCTACCTGGGGGTCAAGGTTCCGGTCTCAATTCTGCTCCTTTTGGGCATAGGTATGGTGGTTCTATTCAAAAGATATCGGCATGAGGGTTCCATCTTCCTGCTGCTGTGGTTTTTCGTGTGGCTAATTTTTATTTCTTTACCGGGCGGTAAGTTTGCCCGATATATTCTCTCCCTGATGCCTGCGGTCTATCTCATCGCCGGCGTTGGGGTAGAATGGACTTATCAAAAATTGAGGGGATGGCGGAGCTCTTTATCTCCGAGCGTAAACATCAGGAGTATCCCTATTATGTTGCTCTTCGGAGGCCTGGTGGTGTTGCTCCTCCACCCTGGATTGGTTTCCGTGGTTAGCCTTCCTTATTATAGCCTATACCTCAACCAGCTGGGAGGGGGGAAAATAGGATACTACTTCCCTCATGATGAGTTCTACGATGTGGGTTTGAGGGAAGCCTTCGCTTATTTAGGGGAACGCGCACCTCAGAGAAGTGTGGTGATAGCGGATACCCCTAAAGCGTTCCAGTTATTCTCTAAACGCTATGGGCGAAGCGACCTTGTGTTCCAGCCCTTCTCAGTAAATAAGCTTACCCTCGACGAAGATGGGATTTACTTCTTCCTGCTGCAGCCAGGGAGGAGATACCTGGAGAACTACAAAACATACTATCTTATCAGCCAGAGGTTCTCCCCCATTCATGTGGTCAGAGTGAGGGGGCTTGAGGCAGTTTCCATCTATCGGATAGAAGGGAGGGAGGCTCTTCAGCAATTAGCATCTTTGGTGACCATCCAGGGAAAGGAGGAAGGGGGTGAAAAACAATAAATTACCGCTTCCCCATCTCGTTTACAATCAGCTGAAAAACCTTCCCGAGGCGAGCAGGCCGTTATTGAGAGCAGCCATAAGCCTTTCGCTGTTAAGTCTTCTGCTGTGGAAGGTGAATCTCGGTAAGTTAAAGGGGCTCTTGCTCTCATCGCAGTGGAGGCTGGTCTTACTGGCGGTCTTGATATATATTGGGGGGCAGATGCTCTGTTCCTATAAGTGGCAGTTGCTGCTGAAGTCGCTGGGAAGCCAGAAACGTCTTCTCTCACTGGTGAAGCTCTATTTCATAGGGATGTTTTTCAACCTCTTCATGCCCACCATAATCGGAGGGGATGCCATCCGCATCTACCTGGCTTCGGATGATCTGGAGAAGTTTCCTCAATCGGCATCCTCGGTCTTTATGGAGCGGAGTACCGGACTGTTCGCGCTCTTCTCCATCGCCATCGTTTCTTCCCTCGTCTTCCCGCTGCAGCTGGGTAGATATTCTATTTCTCTGCTGGTTCTTTTGGCTTTCCTCTTCTTCTTTTTTATCTTCTTCATTCTCATATTCAGGCCATGGATTTACAACCTGGGAAGCAAGCTCCTGGAACAGATTGGTCTCCGCCGAATAGGGAACAAGTTCAAAGAGGTATGGAGTACTTTAAACCGCTATAAGGAGAAAAAGGTGGTTTTGGGTATCGCTTTTGTGTATTCGCTGATTTTTCAGCTGCTGGTTATAGCGGTCAATATGGTTAATGCCCGGGCTATGGGGATTTCCCTTTCTCCCAAATATTTCTTCATCTTCATCCCCGTAATCGCTGTGCTGGGTATGTTTCCCTTCACCATCAATGGCATAGGTCTGAGGGAGACGGGCTACACCATTCTCTTTGCTACGGTAGGGCTTTCATCAGAGGCAGGGTTATCATTAGGTCTATTATGGCTGGCTGTACTTCTGCTGTCAAGTCTGCCGGGTGGGCTCTTTTACCTATTCCTCAGGAGAAGAAGAATTGAGATTAAAAAAACAAACCATAATCCCGAGACAGATTTACCAAAAGAGGACAACCATGCTCAATAACTTATGGAGACACATACCTATTTACCTTCTTATAACATGGTTACTCTTCTTTGGCCAGGGGGTCTATGCCCAGGAGAGTAGGCAAGCTCCGCTGCGACTTTGGGACGAAGGTCAAACCGACAGTCCGGGCAACAAGGACATCAGGCTCGGCATGAGCTACTATTACAATTTTGAGTTCGACAAAGCCCTGGCACGCTTCGACCGCCTCGTCTCTCAGCACCCACGCAATCCCATCGGCTACTTTTTCAAAGCGGAGACCTACTGGTGGATGACGCTCAATAAAGAGGATGACCCCGAGCTGCATGAGAAATTCCGTGAGGCAGCCCTATGGGCTATCTCCTATGCCAACCGCCGTCTGGAGGAGAACCCCGACGATACCGAAGCCCTCTTCATCCTGGGGATGTGCCACAGCAGAATAGGAATGCTGTTAGGACGGGCAGGAGACAAATCAGCAACCGCGAGCAAGACAATGGAAGGTCGCTCCCATCTTCTGAAAGCTATCCAGAAGGACCCCTCCCTGTTTGATTGCTATGCCCCGTTGGGCATCTACGACTATTATATCGCTACCCAATCTACCGTGGTGCGGGTTTTCAGCGCCCTGCTCTATCGTCTGTGGGGAGGCAAAGAGGAAGGAATGAATAAGCTGGAGTTAGCCGCGGAAAAAGGTGTTTACTCCCGCCATGAGGCGAAGTTCTACCTCGCTCTCTTCTATATCAAGTTTGAAGAGAGATATCAAGAAGCTGAGAGTATCCTCTCCGAGCTCCACCAGATGTATCCCAATAACTTCAGCTTTTACGGGATGTTAGCTTATACCAAATTGAAACTGAAAAATTATACCCAAGCCATCAGCATGTACGAAGAGATACTGCACAAGGCTCAGGAACAAGATATATATGGTAAAGAGGGTCTGGATACCACCCTCTATTTCTATTCGGAGGCCCTACGCCGAGCGGAGCGCTATGAGGAAGCCCTGCAGGTGCTGAAGCAGATTATAGAATCCAATGCGGGGGAGAATAACTGGCTGCTGTCCTACGGACATCTCGATGCGGGCAGATGCTATGATATGCTGGGACAGCGGGAAGAAGCCATAGCCGAGTATGAAAATGTTATCCGTCTGAAAAGCTTCGGAAAATCCCGCCAGAAAGCCAGAGAGTATCTGAAAAGCCCTTATGTGGTGGGTAATTGAGAGGATAAGGGATGAAGACCAGACCTCGTAAAGGCCAATGGTTCACTAAGGTGGATAAAAGCCTATCTTCTGGAGTTGCTCTCGAAGAGGGAAGGTGAGTTCTGCTAAAGGGGGGATGACTATCCCCGGGGCAATAGAGGCACATTTCTTAACAAATCCACCCAGCCAGCGGCTGACCCCTTCTACCTCGATGAGCTCGGGTCGGCGGGCAGCTAATCCATTAAGGACAACCCTGCTACCAGCAATCGCCAACTCATCCAGATAGGGGTATTTATCAGTCAACAGCTCCTTCAAATGGAGGAGATAAGTTTTAGAGACAAAGCTCCCCAGCTTTTGTCTTACATGGGAGTAGACAAGCTCCACCGCCTTTAATAATAACCGATAATCACCGCTTTTCCTTAGCTCAAGCTTCGAAGTCTCTAAAGCTGATAGCCCCCCATGTTGCAGGTGGCTCACCACCTGGCTGTGCTGCTGCCGCACCAGTTCTTTCTCATCTCTAATATCTATGGTGCCCGGCTCCCATTGATGCTTTATCTTTCTGACCACTTCCCCTCCTCGCAGTATGAGGGTGGTCAAAGTAGGAGTTTCACACGGGATGAACTCCGTTTGCACTTGAAAGACCTCCCCCTCATATTCCACCTGTGAGAGGTCGCCCAGAGGTATAAGGGGTTCTGGTGATGGCTCCTCTATTGATGGGGAGATTTTCATCGCTGCCCATTCCTGCGGATAAGAAGGAGGTATCCCCTCATCTATCTCTAAGTTAAAATTCCCTCCTCTCAGGGAAAGGATTCTCTCAAGAGCATCTCTCCCCTTGAGTTCCCCCAGCATCACCTTAATCACATCTCCCTGAAGGAAGAGGAATTCTGCTTTCTCTGTTTCAGAACTGACTTGCAATCTGCCGGAAAGCCCATTCCTCTCTATCAGCTTCAGCAAAGGTATCAGTCCTATATCTTCCAGCTCGCCCCCCAGTGGGGAGGTAAGAGGTAACCTCTTGCCGAGCATCAGCAGAGCCTGGACACGCGCCCTCGCTTCTCGAAGTCGGAAGGGCTTTATGAGGTAGTCGTCTGCCTTGAATTCCTGGGCGCTAATGAGCTCTATGAGTTCCTTTTCCGTCAGCAGGCAGATAGTGGGGACATCGAATAAGGCGGGGATTCCAGTCAGAGACTTGAAGAAATCTATCCAGCTCCTACCAGCGAGTACATTCTCAGAGATGATCATCAATGGCTTCTGATTGGCTAAAAACTGGTAGGCTTGGTCGAAGCTTTTCGCTGTGCGGAAGGGATACCCTAAGTTGGCTACGGCTGCCTCCATCTTCTTCACCACATGGGGCTCCTCCCCTATTATCAGGATGGGACTCTCTTCCATGGTAGGGCTATTTGGGTTACCTGGCTTCCAGCTTGTGCCTCTGCTCCACTGCACAGAGGGAATCGGTGATCAGCCGGATGATAGACAACACCGTCTTTTCAAAGTCTATATTATTGAGGATAGGACAATTATAATGCTCGGCCATCTCAATAATATATTTCTGAATGCGGTAGATGGAGTCAATGTTCTCCAGATATCTTTTGAAATGCCTCCGGGATGCGGTAACCTGCCGGATGGCAAACCTCTGCCGATAGGCATCCTTATCCAACACTACAATGACTATTTCAATTATATAAGCTTTGTCTTTGTAAGCTTTGAGATTAATAAAGCCTGGCACCACATGCACACCGTCGATAATCATGTGCATGTTCTCCTCTATCGCTCGGTCAATCATGGCCCTTATGCAAACGGTTACCCGCTCTACCTGTTCTCTGAATGCACCAATAACCGGGTCTGCCTTATCTATGAAGGGATAGTCGAGTTCCTTCCATGCAGAATACGAGGATGAATGAATAACCGGCAATAGGTCGGGAGAGAACATAATTCGCATAATCTGCCGCAATGAGTCGGTGGAGACAACCCGGGAGGTCCCCAGTCTGTGAGCTACTTCAGCCGAGAGGGAGGACTTGCCAGCACCGGTGGCACCGCCGATGAGAACCACCACCGGGCGATCGCTGGAGGAATACTTTCGCCAGATGAGGTAGCGTTCTGCAATGTTCTTCCCGTAGTTCTTAAGCAGAGTATTGAAGGTTAAGTTCTTGAGCTCATCATAGGTCACCTTGCTCTGCTTTTGCCGGGTAAGGGTGGCTTCAATCTGACGGGCTATATCATAGGCGTTGTTAGGTTCCAAACCAGCAGCTTGAATAGATTGGGAAAGTATTCCTTTGGAAAAAGGAAATCCGGAGTCCCCATCCTGTACAAAGATGGAAACTGGAGCCTTCTTTCGTGTACGGTAGCTGCGGCTGGTATCTTCTCCGCACTCCTTAAGCAACATCCCCTCCACTATCCGGGCGAGCTCCTCCTTCTCAATAGTCTCCTTCCCTTTAAGCGTATCCCTCACCTTAATGGCCAGACGATAAGCTTGCTGGAAGTCCAGACCGATATCCATAAGGGACTGAGTCAAAATTCCCCTGGAGAATGGTATTTTCTCCTCTCCACTCACTACCCAGGGATAAGAGCTTTTTACCATCGAAATACAGCTCCATTCCTTTGTATATCTAATTGATATAATTGAATTTTACTAATTATGACAAAAAAAGTCAAGAGAAAATATCTCAATATTATCGCTGAGCTTGATTAAATGGAATAGATGGAAAGCTATCCCCCTTCCCCTGATTACCTTTAGTCCTCCAGAAGCTCGTGCAGGAGCCCATAGCGAACTCCCCTTACGCTTACCACTATCTCCTTCCTGCTGTATCTCTCCAGGAAAGCGTAAAGTATGGCGGCTCCCGCCAGGATGATGTCTGCCCTGAGTGGGTGAAGGGCGAGTTTCTCCCTCCGCTCAACTATGGAAAGGGATTTGAGCCTTTTAATAACCTCTGTTAGTTGAGGGATGGTCAGCTTCTTCAGCTCTACCTGCTGGGGGGTGAACTCCTTTAAGCCAAGCTCTACCGCCATCAGGGTGCATATCGTCCCTCCCACCCCGAAAGCCTGAGCTGAGCTGGCAGTCCGGGGAAGGAGGGATAATCGCTGCCGCAGATTATGAAGGAGTCGCTCCCACTCCTCATCTCTTACCGGGTCATGGACCAGATACTGCTGGTTAAGACCGACCGCCCCTACGGGCAGGCAGACCATCCCCTCTATCACGCCATCTTTTCCATAGATTATCTCGGTACTCCCACCACCAATATCGAGCACTAATAGCGGGGTGTCGTCTATATTATACCCCTGGGCAATGGCGAGAAAAGTGAGCCTGGCCTCCTCCTCGCTGGAGATAATGCGGATACGGAAACTACACTTCCTTTCCACTCTAAGGATGAAATCCCTGGCATTGACGGCTGCTCTCAGGGGGTTTGTTCCCACTGCGGCGAGCTTCTCCACTCGATAGGAATGGCAAGTGCGGGCAAAGCGCTTAAGGGTGGCTATGGTTCGTTTGATTGCTTTCTCACGGAGCATCCCCCCGGGGGTTAACTCCTCTCCCAGGCGGGTCATCAGGGTGAGGTCTTCTTTTATGCTCAATCCCCCTTCGGGGCTCGGCTCACCAATCAGGAGATGAAGTGAGTTGGTTCCCACCTCTATGGCGGCACAAGGGGAATGGAGGATATCCATTGCTCCCCTCTTCTGTTTCTGTGGGGGTTACAGTTCGTCGTCGAAGCCGATCTCGTCAAAGGGATTAACCACGCTGGAAGCTATGTTAGACAGATGAGCACTCACCCGGCGGAAATAGCGAGCCAATAGCGTAAGCACCACACACTTCCCGCTGGCAATTGAGCCTTTGGTAACTACATCCTTTATCAGTTGGTCGCAATTGGCCTTAATCTTTTTGTGCTTCTCCATAACCTCTTTCGCTTCGTCAAGCCGGCTCTCGATGAAGGCGTCAATTGTCTGCTGAAACATCGGGTGAATAAGCTGGCGCATTTTATGGCATTCTTCCACATACTTGTCCGTGCTCAGCCCCTCATCATACAACCTTCCCAGTTCAAAGATGCTCTTGGTGTAATCTCCTATTCGCTCCACATCGATGACAATGCTAATCAGAACCAGACAGGCAGGGAGGTCTTGCTTGGGGTTGACGGTCAGATGCTCCAGCATCATCCTCCTCACTATTTTCTCACCCCGGTTGATCTCCACATCGTATCTGTGAAGGTCGATATCGGCTTCCCGATTATACATCAGGGACTCGACCGCTGTAGAAAACATCTTCTCCTCCCGCTTGAGCATTTTTCTGGTCTCTTCCAGGGCCTGGAGAAGAAGCCCCCGTGTTTTTCGTCTGTCAAATATATACCTAAACAATGAGCCACCTCCATAGTAAAACTATAAAACCGGGAATAACATAAAAAATTACGAATAAATAAATTATAGCATATTTTCGGGCATTGCTGGCTACATCTGCTATCCAGTTTGAGCAGTAGATGGGGACTCTCCTCAACGGCTTAAAGGGGAGGAAGAGGAGCGCTCCCGAGATATTGAAGTTGAGGTGGACGAAGGCTATGGTGATAGCAGCGGGACTGCCGGTGACCAGCGAAGCCATAATGGCGGTTACCGGGGTTCCAATGTTGGCGCCCAGAGCATAGGGGAACATCTGCTCTATGGTCAGAATCCCTGCTCCTGCCAGGGGGACAATGAGGGAGAGGGTCACCGAACTGCTCTGAACTACCGCTGTGAGCACAAATCCCAGCAACATCGCCCGAAGGATATTCTTAAACAGGTATTCGTGAATAAACCTCTCTGCTCTTCTGACCACCAGCTTTTTCAACAAAGAGACCAGCAGCTTCAAGGAGAGGAACAATATAACCAGAGCCACAATCAGCGAAAGGATGCCATTCTGCCTGGTAGCACCAAGCAGGAGGTCAACTGCCGGTTGGGTGATGAGCTTCAACGGGCTGGCAATCTTTATCAGCCCCACCCCGGAAAAAAGCCGACACATCAGCGACGATATCCACTGCAGATAACCGGTGGTCAGCTCTAAGGGCAAAAAGATAATAACCGCCAGAAGGTTGAAGAAGTCATCCACAATGGAGCATGAAAAGGCTCTCCGGAACTCCTCTTTTCTGGTGATGAAAGCCAGAGAGACCAGGGTGTTGGTTACGGTGGTGCCGATATTGGCTCCCAGAACGATGGGGATAGCATTGGCTATGGGAACCATTCCCCCCGCTACCAGTGCCACCACCATGGAGGTGGTAACCGAGGAGCTCTGGATGATACTGGTCGTCAACAATCCGATGAAAAGTCCCATGAGGGGGTTAGCGGTGGTCCTGATGAGTTGCTCGGCAAAGCCGCTTCCGAAAAGCTGAAGGGAAACACCCATCAGCTCTATACTGACAAAGAAGCAATACAATACCCCCAGAAGCTCGGCTATGCTTAAGGCTAAAGGCGTCTTGTTAGGAGGCATCTTATTAATACTATAATGCCCGCTCGTTTATCAGAAATCAGTAAGAATGGTAACTCTCCCGACACTTCTTTGAGTGAGCTTCTTTATAACAGATTTTCAAGGCGATGTAAAGTTAAATTTTTAAATAGCATCCCTGGAAAGATCTCTCGTTGAGTTTTGTCAAGGATACAGAATTTTATTTTTTTAGTGAGAAAGAAGGATGATAGTTGACAGGGATAGAGAGAAATGCTAAAATTTTTTCCATCCGGAGAGAGCATTAGTTCGATTGAGTCTTGATTGTGGAGTATGAGAGAGTTCCCAATATCAACTACTCCCGGGGAATGTGGTAAAGATGTTCTCGATTAACCAAAGAAAGAAGTACTTCTCTCAGGCTCACTTCTTACCATTTTCTTCTGATAGTTTAGGAGCGATAGAAAAAGGACAAAGGTTTTTCCCCAGTATCTTCCTTCCAATTTTAAAGGAGAGAGCGCTATGGCAGACAGACAAAGAGTAATATCCACAGGGAGAACGAGGGTTTTTCTCCTCTGCGGTGCCGGTTTCCTTTCAGGGATGCTGGTGTGTGCGGGCATCTTTCTCGTGGGAACTAAAGGAGAACCGGAGCCTCTCTCTCCCTCCAATACCCTTCTCCCGGTCTCCTATGCTGTCCCTTCTGCCAGCCCGGTGTCTCCCCACCAAGTTCAGGAGGAGATCACCCAGAGCCGCCGCAATGCCATTGTAACTGCCGCTCAGAGAGCGAAACCCGCGGTGGTAAGCATCGGAGTCACCGTTACCAGAGCCTATCGTCCTCTGGACCCCTTTTACGACGACTTCTTTGACTCCTTCTTTCGTGAATTCTTTTATCCACGCAGATACCGCCAGGAGATACCCCGCATCGGCTCGGGCTTCATATTCGATGAGCGGGGCTACATCCTCACCAATCAGCATGTGATTAACGGGGCGGAGGAGATCACATTGACTCTGAGCGATGGAAGGCAGTACAAAGGGAGCCTGGTGGGAGAGGACCGGGCTTCTGACATCGCGGTCATAAAGATTGAAGGACAAAATCTCCCCCCTGTGGAACTGGGAGATTCTGATAATCTGATTACCGGGGAATGGGCCATAGCCATCGGCAATCCTTTCGGCAACCTCATAGAGGAATCGCAGCCGACGGTAACCGTGGGCGTCATTAGTGCCACTAATCGCTCATTCCGACCGGAGACCAGCCAACAACACATCTATCGGGATATGATTCAGACCGACGCCGCCATCAATCCCGGCAATAGCGGGGGTCCTCTGGTGAACGCTGAAGGTAAGGTCATTGGAATAAACACCTTTATTTTCACGAGAAGCGGAGGCTCGTTGGGGATTGGCTTTGCCATTCCCATCAACAAGGCAAAAAGGGTGGTGGAAGAGCTTATACGCTATGGGAAGGTCCGACCGGTCTGGTATGGGTTCCAGGCACAGGATGTAACCCCCGAGTTTGCCCAGGCTTTAAGTCTCGAGCAGGCCAGCGGGATAATCGTTACCTATGTGGAAAAGGGCAGTCCCGCCCAGCAGGCAGGGCTTGCCAAGGGAGATGTCATCCTCGAGGCAGACGGGCGAAGGATAGCCGATGCCGAAGACGCTAAGCTTATGTTCTACAGCCATCTGGTAGGAGATTCCATCACCATCACTGTGCTGCGCAAAGGAAAAAGCCAAACATTGACAATGGTATTGGAAGAGTATAAATAGCCACACCAGCGAAGGAGAGTGAAAAGATCAAGGTAGACCTTCATATCCATAGCAATATATCAGACGGTCTCTATCCTCCTAAGGAGGTAGTTGCACGGGCATCTGCTGATGAGCTGGATATTATCGCCATTGCCGACCACGACTCCATAGGGGGCATCTGCGAGGCATCTAAAGAGGCTCAGGCCAGAGGGCTTACCCTCATACCGGCAATTGAGTTCAGCTGCACCCTGGAGGAGAGGGATGTCCATATCATCGGCTACCTCACCGACTGCCATAATCACGCCCTGCTTGCATGGGTTTCCGACTTTCAGCAGTCCCGCCGCCAGCGACTGAAAGAGATGGTCGCCATCCTCCAATCTCTGGGAATAGGCATCGACTTTCAGGAGATTGAGGGAGACCGCAAAGCAGAATCTATGGGGCGCCCCCATGTTGCCCAGGCTATGGTGAGAAAGGGCTATGTAAACACCACCAACGAAGCCTATGTTAAATACCTCCGCAAGGGAGCACCAGCCTTCGTCCCTAAAAAGAGTGTTCTTCCCTGGGAGGTCATCGACCTTGTCAACACCTGCGGGGGCATTTCCGTCTGGACACATCCTGAAAGGGAGGCTCTTTCCTCCCATATTGAGCTTCTTTGCTCCCACGGTCTGCATGGGGTGGAGGCCTTCAACCCAAAGCTTAAGCTGGTCGATACTGAACTATTGCTCCAAGCCACCCGAAAACATCACCTTCTGGTCACCGGAGGCTCTGATTGGCACGGACTGGAAACGGATAAACCTCTGGGCAATTTTTCCATCGATTCAGAAAAGATTAAGCCCTTCTTCGACCTCTATCAGAGGCTGAAAGAAGAACACAGTTCCCCTGAGCCACGGTAAGAAAGACCTACCTCTATCCAACAATTTTGTTAAGTCATTGATAATAAGGAAGTTATTATATAGCACAATCTTTAAGCATACTGCTCTAACCTCTTCTTAGTTTCGCATTTAGGAGATTAAACAGAGGGTTTTCCACAGAGTTTTCCGCAGTTTCTGTGGAAGGGAAGACAGAGCCGGAGATAATAAAAAGCATTAAAATTGCCTTGCAATAAAGATAGATTTATGGTATAAGATTTATATAAAAGGTTTATTGCATCAACATAAAGCCCGAAGTGGGGTTTACCTGCTTATGGCAGTAAGAGACTTATTTATCTTTGAAGAAGAATACAGCAAGCTGAATTCCATTATCGGCAGGCTTAGAGAGGAAGCTAACGCTAAGGTAGTCTTCCTGGTGGACAAGAATGGTCAGCAGATTGCTGTGGATGGAGAACTGCACAACCTGGACACCACATCGCTCGCTTCATTGACTGCAGGGAATGTGGCAGCTACCGATGGGCTGGCTCATCTGTTGGGGGAAAAGGAGTTCACCATACTCTTCCATGAAGGGGAGCGAGACAACATCCACATCTCCGTCATTGCTCAGCGGATCATACTGGTAGTGATTTTCGACCACCGCTCATCCCTGGGCTTGGTTCGCCTCAGGGTGAAGAAAGCCTCCACCGAGCTGACCCCTATTTTCGAAACTATCCTCCAGAAGGTATCCCAGAAAAGAGAAGCGATAAAAAAGAAGTTCACCTCTCCCTTTGCCGAGATTACCGATGAAGATATAGAAAACCTTTTCCAGAGCTGAACATCCCGAAACTAAGTGATGGTATCGATACTGTCCTTTAACCAAGGCTCAATATCGCCGCTCAAATACCATGGCATATGTTAACTACGCAACTCAGGAAATAAATTGCAAGATTGTCTATTATGGACCGGGGTTGGGGGGTAAAACTTCCAACATCCAATATATCTACAGCAAGATCAGCCCCGAATTAAAGGGTAAACTCATCTCCCTGGCTACCGAGACCGACCGCACTCTGTTTTTTGACTTTATGCCCCTGGAACTCGGCTCTGTCAAGGGATTTAAGACCCGGCTTCACCTGTACACCGTCCCCGGGCAGGTCTTTTACAACGCCAGCCGCAAGCTCATCCTCAAGGGTGTGGATGGGGTCATATTTGTGGCTGATTCCCAGATTGAACGAATGGATGCCAATATAGAATCGGTCCACAACCTGCAGGAGAATCTCCGGGAGCTCAGCTACGAGCTCC
>Ga0224501_10001604_pt1 | contig 17533 bp, 15 predicted proteins | sample SF_Oct11_sed_USG_4_FD_169105 | JGI IMG/M metagenome (GOLD analysis project Ga0224501, IMG submission 169105) | Sediment microbial communities from San Francisco Bay, California, United States - SF_Oct11_sed_USGS_8_1 | ecosystem: Environmental > Aquatic > Marine > Sediment | place: USA... | reverse complement strand
ACAGCTTGTTTGTTGTGTGCTCCTTATGAGAATGTACATACTTCTATGCCCATACCCCAATACCTCCGAAACCATGTACCGTACTCTCGAAACCAGCTACCCTGTACTCTCGATGTACCATGTACTGCATGCTCGAAACCATGTACTCACTAGCTTCAATACCATGTACCCAGTACCTTCAATCACCTCAGCACCGTTAAAAAATTAAGGTGAAGTCCCTGCCTTTTCAGTATAACACAACATAGAACCACATCTGTGTTTTCCTTTACAATACTCAATTTAAAACACATTGTATTGGATAAATTTCACCATTTTGAATCTCACCAACTTTTTTTTACCTTAGAATACCATTTCTCAACCTGGGTATTGAAATTGAAAACAATAAACATATTTGTTATGCTGAAAAGTCAAGGGTTTAACCTTAATTTTTAAACATTAGCGGATTACTCCACTTTTTTGTCAAATTTCTTCTGGAAGCGCATAGTTTCGAGCTTGGGGGAGCGTAGTTTCAAAAATACGGGGTACCTGATTTCGTGAGTATGGGGTGCTTGGTTTCGAAAGTACGGGTATCTTGTTTCGAGAGTCCGGGGTACCTGGCTTCAAGAGTACGGGCTACATAGTTTCGAGGGTACCAGGGTACGTGGTTTCTCACTACCCCTCAGAACTACAGGTTCCGCGGGTCAACCTGCAACTACCTGTTTAGTGTTCTGACTACTGACTAGTGACCAGTGACAAATATTCAGCGCACAGACCATTTGAAGTCCTGTACTGGGTAATGCAGTCCACTGATGACTTCATGCAAAACTTTGCTATAGTGAATACTGTCCTTTGCTTTCAGAATGGCCAGGTCAGCTGTCGTCCATCACCAATTCCTGACTTCGAAGGAAACCTGTAAGTCATATATCCGATGTCATAGGCTATTGGATTACTAGTGGTGCAGACTATGATTTGGTCTCCATAGCTACCTCTTCGATCTTGCCGCACTTACAATGTACGCAATTGATGTGTTGACCAAACTGGCCATCGGTTAGTTTGTCTAACTGGTTACACGTGCGCTCGCGATTGGTCCAGCCGGGAGTCTATACTGTTTCTCAGTTTTGGCAGAAATTGCTACATACATCACGCATATCAGGCCTGGGTATTCTTGCTGTACCGATTGTCACATTCAAGGGTGTATACCCTTAAGCCCGCTGCTGCGTTTGTAGTTAGAGAGATAGCTTTGCACAATCATACACATCACCACGTATATGAACGTGATATGGACATCAACAGATTAGATACCACAACTCACAAACCCACCTGCTCATAGTCCATTATGGATATGACTCTACTAAATTAGAAGTCTTGGAAAACTTAGCTTATTTGTAGATTTAGATGCGAAGGTGTAGTCAATGCTAGTCCATCCGATGCACTAAAATACTGCAAACCACGACCAGATATGCCCCGAGCCAAGTGGGACGAAGTCATGAGGAACTTTACTGTTGTGGACAACTATCGGTTTGGAATGAATCCGGTAAGGGGTGTTTAAACTGTTCTGACCTCCTTAGGGCCTCAGAACATGACAGCATGGGCCTGATGTTCAGATTAAACATACAAAATACTAGCCGCAAGATAAAATATACCTGCCGGGAAAGCTCTCAGTTTGAAGTAGGGACACAAGGAACAGAGCTTTCGTGAATCTCACTTTTGATCTGCAGTGTTAATAGTTAGTCTTAAAAATGTGATTAGCTCACATAAAAATAATGTATACATGTATATACTAACTACTAACATGTATATATGTATGAGGAGGCACTATGGCTGAACTCTATGATCTCGGTGAAGATTCGCAATGCTTAATCTGAACACCAGTGTCACAGCATCTAAAGTACAGTTACATACTCTATAATTAAAATGATCGCATATTTAGTGATATTCTCTAGAGCGGGTGTGTCGAAAGTATAGCTCGCGCACGCGGCTCCTTGACTTAAAATCAGCAGTGTTCAGTGCTTAATGATCTACAGTTTAACTACCCCCAGATACAGACAACGGAAAAACCAACTAAAACTAAAGTATTTATGGCTTTGCCCAACACGTCTGTTGACATTTCCTGGTTGAACAGGTTTATTTCCTGCTATGGTAATCCAAGTGGAGTTTATACGAATGACTTCCTGGTTCAAAATGTCCCTAGAACTCTGGATCATTTTGGAAAAAGATTGGGTGAACCTGTTATGGAGAGGATTATCAGATTTAGTACAGAAACCTGTCTTAGATAACTTGGATTTAACTAGATATTACGCTGGATAAAGCTCAGTGCGGATGGCTGGTACTACTAATCCGGTACGATACGACTATGTTGCCCCCACGCGTATTCAAGTTCGAGGAAACTCTGATTTAGGCAAAATTTCCATAACCATGGGGAAAGAGCCAAAGGGAATGATTTCATGACTGTATTTCCTTGTACCATCACGGTGAATGCCGGATCTTCATACCTATTAGTATGATTAATACTGCTAGGCCTGGCAAACCAACGTGCCACATATATGCTAGCATGGGTTCGGATCACCGTGGTAAAAAATGGAGGTCCCAACCAGTGGATAAGGGTCAAAATCAGTTCACGGTTGTGAAAGATCCACCTCTCCCTTCTCGAGAAGAGTAGCCGAGCTTCGAAGGATGATGTGGAAATTGACTTAGGTTTTCTGACCCTCAATCTGAAGCAATTATACTGACCCGCGTGTGGTGCTCCGCGCTAAGTCCTAACAGATGAAAAACAAGTATTAACCCGGCTGGTTAGCCATATGTGAGAGGCATATCTGCAGTGGTTTAGGTACCAAGATTAAGGAGGGGTCTGTTATGGACTAGATAGTCAGTACACTAGCTGCTGTAAGGTGTGGAACAGTGCCTAATTCCATTGCCATTGCGCATAATATTCATTTGGCAACTTCATAGCTAAAAAAAGACATTGCGCATTCAATTGGCAACTAAAACGGCTGGACTAATGACATTAAATAGACAAGGGGCCTTCGATATGTATCAAACAGCCGTATATGTTAGCCTGGTCGACAAGTAGATTTACTGTAAATTTCCTAACCTTGAACTGCGGAAGAACTATTAAATGTTAAAATAGTAAGTAATCTGGTTTGATCAATCCGCGTTGCCGTACAGAGCCAGACAAGCTTTAATAGCTTGCCTAGCAGTTGAAGAATTTTGTCAACAAATGACCGAGTATAAACCCCATCATGTTTGTCAGCCATCTGTGTTCCATGGCTGAAGAAAGGCCTTCCCTCTGCTTGATCACAACATTCTGTTACCAACTTTTCTCATCTAGTCGCATCCAAGAAGTTGTACCATATCTGCTTTAGGTCTGCCTCTATTTTTGAATATGGTAGCATGTCCCATCCTATGTGGTAATATAGATCCCTGAACGTATAAGGATGAACAGAGGCAGACTTAAAACCAAATAGGCAACATACAGATATCGTATACATCCATAGCATTTTATTCCAATCTCAATACTCTTTTTAAACTATTGTCTGGGTTGTTTCTCCATAGGAACTGTATGTTATAAGGACCGTGTCTCCCTCCGTTATGATGGGTGTTATCTCAGCTAGAGATTTTGTTGATTTGGTGATGACACATGAAGAGCCAAACTTTGCCGCCGTGATAGGTGAGTACAACGAGGTTCTACCCTTACGCTGGCATCCAACCGAAAAGCCAGGCCACCCGGTGTAGAGTGATGGTCATGATTGATTTTAAGGAAAAGATTTTTACATACAGTTTTTCTTACAACAAATCATAAATGAAACGTCAAAAGGTCACATTGTTATTTTCTGCACACATTCCTATTGGGTTAAAAATCAAAAGTTAACAAAGCTGCCCAATAGTTATGTTAACCAAGTACGAGGCACCATTTACCTTTCAGACTGCATCTATCCCATGCATACCATATTTATTGAATGCTGGTAAAGTGCATCAGCATGCACCATTTTCGCGATCTAAATGCTTTTCCACATCTGCATAGAAATGCTATTATCTGGTCATCTCGTTTTCAATCAATCTTCCAAGGCATCCTTATAGCCTATTGATAAGGCGACTAGCCACAACTCGGCATAACAGTATATTGGGTGATTTTAATTGACAGAGATGTGTGTTTATGATGATTTCTGTTTACAGCGGAGAGTATAGATCATCCTAATGCCCAGCCTGATGACAAAGTGATTAGAGGCTTTAATTATCTCAGCGGTACTCTATTTTATAACATTCCTGGGTACGTATGCAGTGTGCGAAATAATCCTCTGCTGAAGAGGGAGCATACCTCACACAGGCAGCATTTCTTTCTTGTGTGATGGTAAAGCTGTCGGGTTAGACACCTTTTGTTCACCAGTTACGGCTTAGCATGGAGCACCACGAGTGGGTCAGTATCAGTGCTCCAGCTCACGGTGAAGCTTGTTTATGTTTTGAGCATACTCACAACGGGACCACACCGTGACTGAGATTCGAGCCCAAGTTTTCATGGTTGTGAGCACGGTGCTCTACCATTGAGCAACCCGCTATCCCACAATCCTTGGTAGTTAGAATGTCGGACACGAGTCAGGGATCCAAATCCTAGAAATGGTGATGATAGCTGAAAAGGTATTCCGAGTTTAGTAAATGTATGTTTTTCTGTTTTGTAGAGAAACGGATAAAAGCCGATTGTTCTACTTCATTCAGACTAATATTGGAGGAAATGTACCCATGTATCTCGTTGAGTCCTTTCTTCCTGGCAAAATGATCAACTTTATCAACAACCTTAACACTTATATTAAGAAGACCAAAAGATGATCGTGCAATGCCATCTACCTTCCATCTATCTGTGATAGAAAAAGAGCTCTGCTGATTTACATCAAAAGCCCGGGCCTCTATATCAGGATGAAATGGTTCATAGGAAAATATTACTTTTTATTAGAAAATTTTGCTCATTTTTATCACTTATATTGTTAACATGATTCAGCCGTTTTTTACGATACTTTTCGCACAAAGTAATGCCTTCCGAATGATTACGCTAGTCTTTATATATATACATCAATGCGTATGTATACCAATGCTATCATCAGCAAATTTAATCCTAATGAAAGTATTAAAGCGATCAACTGAGAACTATATAGTAAGTCTACTTTTGAAGCCACAAAAATGGGACATAGTTTTTGAAACGTTTAATGGAGTGTGACAATGTTTGCAATTAGCCGAGTAATCACTGTTGTCCATAGAACTTTCAATCGGTTCTGTCTAACAATCCATAAGGCAGCGGTGAAACTTTAAGACTTATGGTAGTTTTGATTATTGTATACCAGCGCTTCTCATACAAATACTAAAATTCAGCATAACTGTTATTGGCTGGCTGTGACGAAAGCCATCGCAGAGCTAGCAAGGTATGTCCAGGTAATGAGACTCACCCTATGCTGTAAAGAATTGATTTTGTTTCTCCATGACAGGACAGCAATCAGTAGTAGGTACAGAACTAGTTCTACCGAGTCCATTTTACTCAGCGTTTTCCGGGTTGAGTCATTTAGAAGAATTTTTGCTTATACCTGGGTGTGTTATAGAGAAGGTGACTATAATAGTGGGCCGCCCTTATTTATACCACAAAACCGCTATCCACTGAGCCATCACTTCACCCTACTATGCTGTGATTGAGCTACTCTCTGATTACCCCATGCTTTGATCACTGTCTGTACACGTCTATACATGTAATCTATAGGTTTGGTAATGAGCTAGTTTCGTAAAAAATATGATTCAACTCACCCCAACCTGTCGAAACGTTGATCTCCATTCCTGGGAGATAGTGAGGTTGATGATTGTGCAACTCTTCCTTGCACAAGTCAAGCTTCCTCGTGAAAAACTTGGTTCTCTTCAAGCCCCAAGGATGAGCGTTATAATTTAATATTGGATCTATGTAAAAAGAATAGTAGTCATTTTGAGGATATATTTATTATTTAAATGAAAGATTGGCATGCCATTGTGAGGATTGTTTCAAATTATTATTAGGCAATTTAGGATATAGAACAGCAAAAAGGAGGATTCTTGCCTTTTGCAGCACACATAGTGTGAATTGTGATAAATAGTACAATACTTTAGTATCATAGAGGTTATGCTAAACTGCAGTGAAATGCATACATAGAGTCGCAGGAATTAGTTACAACAAAAGAAAGTTGAAATACCCGCACCAAAACACAACCACTTTGAATATGCATATCAGAATTTTGTAAATTGTAGTACGTTATTCAGAAAACCAGTACATCCATCCTGTAGCCATGTTCTAATATCCACTTCTACTTTCCAAGTCCAAATCGGAACAGTTTTCTGAACACACCGGGGCCGTGCCAATTTCCTCTAAAACGAGTGAGGATAAGAACTTTTTCATTGTTAGCAACAAAAACTTACTTGAAGACTATGAAATCATGCATTCACTTTACAAGGTGAAACGGTAACCTTCTCCGCCTTTGCTCAAAAACCACTCATTTGACTAGCAGTTGGTTAAAAAAGAAAGATCCTGGGTTCTGGCCCTAGTCATACTGATTCCCAAATATGAGCACCTCACATAATTCCTAGCTCCTTCCCCTCCAACAAGTCTCAGGCTTAGGGGGTTCATAAAATAGAATGCCCAAGTGCCTGAGTAGAACAAGTTAGAAAAGAAGTATAAATTTATGCTTGTGTGCATGAGGTAGGACTCAACAACCAGTTCATGCCGATAACTTGTAGAGGCCTAATACAAGTTGAGAATATATGCTCCTTACTTCAGAGCCTGCCATACGATGGTGAATTTGCAAAAAATCAGAAGGATTTCGCGAATCACCTTACGCAAAAATCGCTTTGTGAATTTGCGATGGCTGTTTCGTGCGAAAACGGCAGGCTTAGGTTTAGGAATTCTGCTAAATAGGATGGCAGAGTGCCCGAGTAACACAACAAAGAAATAACTCTAAGATGAATAAGCCTGACTTACTTGACAAGCATGTGCCAGTAAATAAAGGGCATCACATCAGCCTTTAGATGCCACATGGTTCTGCGTTCCTTGGCCTGATTGAAGGGGAACGTCTCAAGGGGCTGAGCATCGTAGTCAAACTCAGCGAGAATTGTCTTGCCCTGCTTGGTGATGAGCGGACAGCTTGTGTACCCGTTATACTGTAGAAGAAAGTTAGGAAGTACGTGGGATTACCATCCAATAAAATAGTGAAGAAAAACTACCCCAATCTGCCCAATCTATGATCACATTGAACGCAAGGGATGACAACTCCGCAATACTTGTCCTCCCTTACCAATAAAAGTAGAATAATTAAATTAAAACATTGCCAAAGCATGGGCTTCACCGTGTAGCTAGCCTTGGAAACCGCCTTACACACCAAATCTCGCACTGGGGATTTCAAAAAGACACTGCCTTTGAAGTTGGGCACAGCATGCCGAGAGAACCGCCTTTCGGTTCGGTCGTTTCAAGCAACCTTCAGTGATGAGAGAACTGCTTTGAGTTGAGTAGTGACCAGATTAAAACAATCACAATTAATCTCTCAATTAATTAGCCTTATAGACACTCACTGTCCGAGTTGGTGTTTTCCCAGCGAGTACTGCGTCAATAGAAGCTGACAGAACTCCAATTTCAGCAGCTAAAATAGTCAAAGAAGCTTGAAGTTTCACTTTACAATTGCGTGTACTCCAGCCTCACAGCTACCCTACTATTTTACTGCAAGCAGAGGATTGGAAGCTCACCACACCAGCATGTGTACATATGAAGAGGGGTGAAGCAAAACACATTTCAAAGGAAATCCAAATTCTCTAAAGCTCTAGTCCCATTGCTCACTATAACTGTTCTAAAGGGACCTGTTAATACTAAGGACTTTTAAGGTCTCTGGACTTTTGGAGAGCTCAGCGGGTAATGTGCTGTTCATGAGAAATGACTTATGTTTAAGCCATGCCCATGTTTAACTCCCACTGTGGGTATGAGTTTATCTCATAATTCCCAACTTCTGCTGCTCCAGAACAAATCTCTGGCTAAGGAAGTCCGCCGATTAGAATGGCAAACTACCCATTAAAAATGTTTTGGTGTAAGAACCTTCTTTGGGGTGAAGAGCCACTTACCTACGGCTGCTGCTGTCTTGGCAGTAGGCAAGCTCGAACAGTCGCCGAGTGCAAAGACATTGGAATACTTGTTATGTACGAGTGTGCCCTTGTTGACATCAACGAAGCCGGCAGCATCAGTTATCCCTGATGATTGTTGGAGAAAAGTGGGTGCTGATTGTGGTGGGGAAATATGTAGCAGATCATACTGCGAATAGAACAAAGTAATAATAAACATCTACAGTGACTCTTCAGTTCAAAGGAACTCAACGAGGAAATATCATTTTCGAAGCATCAATGTAATTCAGGGCTTTTGGCGTGATGATTATGATAATCATGATTGTAATGGCAGTTCACAAACAAGCTTTCAAAAGTTTTAAATTCCATCAAATAACAATGGTAAAATGGTAAGAATCCATCTGAACTGCACTAAATTCAACAGATATGTATTACACAAAGAACATCATATTTCAAGCCCGAGGCATCCTTTGAATTGAGGTGATGGTGTTGTACAAAAACAGAGGCATAGCATTGCACATACCGACATGGTAACCTTCTCTACGGGGTCTTTTCCAACTTGAGCAAAGGTAGCTTCACCTTTTGTATGATCAACGGCTACAAGATTGTGTTGGAAATTGACCGTGATGTCCCTACAAAAACAAAACAGTTCTAACACAGTGATATGCTAGGTGACTAGTCAGCTACGCCCTTTGTCGACAATCGGTCAATTCTTCTTTTATATTTTGACGAGGTCAGATGTATGCAGACATCAGTCTGCTGAGCCTTTGGATTCAGCGTTTCACTAGGGTACATCAGTAGAGGAATTTCTGCTTGCCTCCTGCGTACCCGCTATGGCACATGGGTGGGCTTCCTGTACTTACCGCCGAAAACCGAAATCAACGACGGTGTTCCAAAAGACGGGGTTTTTGTCCGAACTGGGAAACGAACCAAGGACCCCGAACCCAAGGTCATCGCTTTACCCATCACCCTCGGCGCTCCACCATCGGTGAGTGATACTCCATTTATTCAACTATTATAAATGAAGATGACATGGTTTTGAATATTCGAGAGATCTGCCGCAGACATTCTTGCTTTGAGCAACCACCGCGTGTTAGCCTGATTAATAAACGGGCTCACTAAAAAAATGTAGAGCTCGGAGAGAGCCAACACAAACAACATTTGAGCCGAAATCTGTTTCGATCCAAAGTCAATGACGTGCAGACCCAAGCCGCTTTCATAGGTCATATCTTTTGTGAGAATCAGTCAATAAGGAACTGTGTATAAGGGGTGGCTAGTGCTGGTCCGGGCTGCAGACAAGTCTCTTCAGGCAATAATGGAGTTTTCCTCCCAGGACAAGATAACTCCGCGATTCAGCTCAAATACCACTTTTCAGACAGGGGAGATTGAGGAGTCGTGATGACCTAGTAAAAGCATCAACTAGCAAGCACACAGCAGTGCAGCTGTCATAATTGAAGAGGTACATCATTGACACGATTTCTTATATAACCCAAAACCCACTCAAACACAATCACAAAAACTCAAGTGGTACACTGTAACCCCAAACTCACTTAGGAATATTAGCAACGCGGCGAATTTCTGTCTTACAATCCATAGCCACAGAAGGCATGCATCCACCCCACACGCACTACCCGTTAAGTTGTATGCATGAATCAAATCTACCAGACTGGTTTTTGCCCTGCCATCCGCTCCACAAAACATGTCATTGATGTAATACAGCATCCGCAATTGGGACTACTAAAACTACCAACCATCCATCTAATTTTGCCACTGCCCAACCGACTGACGCCAGTCAGATCTGTGTCTGGATTTCAGACAATTATTACGCAGAAAGGGTCAATTAGTCAACTGCTCCTGCGACTCGCTCTAGATGAGGTAGCGCATTCTGTTGAAGTGGAGCCTGAAGAATCCATGTATGGTCAAATACGCCAGATCCGATTAGACCTGATGATCCTGGTATAAGCAACCAACTATTCCATAGATCCCGGGTGGCGTTCGCACCATGCAGTGCATGAGTGGTATAAATTCCTCACCATGCCGCTGCTGATAGGCAGATTGAACTGGTCTCACTTACCTTGATTTAGCAACCTCTAGTAAGGCATCTGCGTATTTCTTCACACCGAAGATCACGGGCAGGTTAGTATTATAGAAGAGCTTAGATCCATCACGCTTACCGTTCTGTAATAAACCCATAGCTCAAGGTTAAACGCAGCAGTAAGTGGGCAGTGACTCACAAGATCTAGATGCGGGACAAGGCAAAATCATGCAGTTTTCTTTAACACATGTGGGTAGTCATTGGAATAGAGTTCAGTGGCGGAAGTTAGCCGACTATTAAGACAGTCAAACGATACCATCATTATGTGTTGATGTTGGTAGACTAGGATCTGATGAGGGAAATGTTGTTTTATCTTTGTTCAGGCGTGTACAACGGGAACAAAACCTTCCTACTGACATTGCAAGCATTACGATTGGTGAGAAATAGCAACTAGTGCACTGTTCAAACAACAAATGTTTGAAACGCAGAATAATCTCAAAACATTGTCGTGGACAGCCCAACTAGCCAACGGACAAAAATGGTGCGCTTGATGGCAAAAGACGGCTACCATACCATCACAAAAGACTTTGTTCATGTGCGCACAGTGAGATGTAATGCGTGCTACCCACCCTACGTAGATAATCATCAAACAGGTAGAGAATCTTCTGCGGCGCTCCCGCGCATTTTATTGGCATCGGAGGCATGGTAAAAATACCTGTCTGTCCAGCTTCAAATTTCCCAAACGCTACAACAATTTGAAACACAATTGTGACACTTGTAAGCTATGGTTCAGACGATAAATGATCGGTCTTGCAACTAGCATACACATTGTCACTTATTTCTCATATGGTGTCTGCATCATCATAGTGAAACTGTTGGGTGAGATCCTTGATTTTCATCAGTTATGGATTAGTATGAAACATCATGAGTGGATCGGTAACAATGCCCCACTTCGTAGTAAGACTCGTTTTTCTTTTAAGCTAGGATTAGGATGGAAGCCCGCCGTCCCCAGGTTCATATAGTCAATAGTCGACTACTATTAATATCAGCCTCAAAAGGCTGAGAAGAACAATGAGGAAGTAGTCAGCCGAACTGAATAGCTTACGTGCTGCTGAGCACGACTGCACGCACGACTGCACGCAAGTTATGATTAGTTCCGGATATTTATAGGTACAAATAGTTGTTAAAAGGACTTTTATGGACGTGGCTGTTTAACTCGTTTCACAGCCACACGGAATGACTGCTATTTGGTACAGTTGCAGACTCAGCCCTAGTGCATAAGCTAACAATATAAGTAAACCCATAGATATGTGTATCAGTGAACTAAAATTCCCCTCCATGCGGTAGCTTTTTTAGTAAGTTGAAGCTCACGAGCACTTGGTCCAGGGTTTTGTATGGCAGGAACACTTCCAGTGGTTTACACTGGGTAGTATCTATCACACTATACGGTTGAAATTCGACTAATAATCTAAGGGGTTCCATGCGTTGCTTCACTGTCTTCGGCACAGGGGAGGAAAATAAAGGTCACTAGCAAAAATGTTATGATCATGATATTTTTTTTTAAATATGGCGTCCATCTCGTGGGTAGCTGATTCTCCTTTTGTGGAGAATGTTCTCAAGATTTGTTTTTGCACTGGTGGGTCCTGAGTCCTCTTCCAGCAACACAGTGGCTAGTACTGCGATCGCGATCAGCCAGGGAAAAATCCCTTGAAATACTCCGCCGTGGCTGGGAATTGAACCCGGGCCACGGGGAGGACAGACAGTGAGCTATCCCACTGAGCTGTCATGATCATAATATAAAGATGCGAAATGGTAATCTGAGCCCGGAGATGCTTGATAAGATCTGATGGGCAGGCATGATCCTGAGACATCCAGGAACTGTATGAAGGGTCTCATCCACAGCTTTCTTGACCATTGCACCTTGACCTTGACCTTGCAATTCTTCGATATGATAAGACCATTGACATATGATCAAGACCTATACACCCAGACCAAGCCAAAGCGATATTTGATTCAGTTAATTTGTCGGGTACCAGACCTAGCAACTTTTAGAAGGATGGATGCACAACAAATTGAAGCGTGGTCGTTCACTTATCACTTTGCTGAAGGACATGTGTCAACTCTGGCCTCACAATGACAGTACTGCTCATAAGAAATGAATTGGCAACCCTACAGAGGCCAACACACCGATAATGAGTAACCAGACCCATCACCATAAGGTCTAAGAGTGCCTCTTGAGATTAGTAATGTACCACTGAATGTTTTGCCGACATATTTAGGAGAGTAATTGGAGCACACACGGCTGTCTTTATCCAATGCATCCAATGCACCATCTATCTTCTGATAATCCAATTGGACGCCGCACGCAATAATCAGCAAATCATACTCGAGCTGGAAACGGGATAATGCAGAAATTAAATACAAATGAATCAAGGTGACAGTGAATTAGGATTTCTGGTGTATGGTAGGATATACGCACAGGTTTCATCACAAAGGCAGTTCATTCTACATGTTTTAACCTAGGTGAAGTACACGCACAACTAATATCTTTCACCACCAATGACACAATTCTTTATTTTACCAACAATGCGTGAGGCTCAACTTGCAGCATGTAGCAACTAAAAGATGGGAGAAATATAATCAAGTCTAAGTAGCACAAGGATTATAGCATGATTGGTCAACGCAACTCTACATGTATTGCATACCTCGCACCTGGGTGTCGCATTTAACTGCCCTCCTAAGTCTTGTTCGGGCTTTTAGGAGCTAGGAATCACGTGAGGAGCTCACTCTCACAGTAGGCGGTCAGCATGACTAGGACTGGAAGTCAAGCAACCTAGCCTTTGAGCTATCCCACTGCCCACTATATTGGGTACCGGTAGCGCTCGCATCCTTGTGAGCTGGATTGTGAGCGCATTTGTTTGATGGTAGGTTTCGACAGACTTCTAAAACAAGTGAAGATATTAAAAAAGCATGACATGATCCATTACCTCGACTCCATTGGCAGTAGTAACAAGGTTTTGCTCCGGTGTGATGGATTGTGCTTTGTCCTTAACCCAAGTAGCTCCTTTCGGTAGAGTTTGACCCATCGGTTGGTGGGTCTGAGCGAAGGTCTTGTGTCCCGAACCAACCAAAGTAAACATGGGCTGGTAGTAATGCTCCTGTAAAAGAAATGAAATAGCTATTCTAGCTTGACTCTCAACATATGCAGGCATGCCATGAGAGTGTCCGCGTAGCACTAGCACCATATGGAAACAACAAGCCTGTCTAGTTAACACTGACGCCAACCTAGTGACACAGGGCACAACTGTGATAGAAGCAATTAAGTTAGTCTATATAAGCGTGCATGAAAAAACGCACTCAATGTTGACTGGGTTTGGACCGGTGTCCCTTTCGGTTATACCATCTAGTAAGGGAAGGTATGCCAAGCCAACTGAGTTTCAGGTTCAAATAGATGGAACGGTCAGCCAATGGGAACACAGGCTATGAGCTTCTCACGCGCACATCACAGTATCATTGTAGTATTTCTGAAACTAACTTAGGTAAACAGATTCACCGCAAAAATACCAAAAGGTCTAGCCAGGCGTAATAACATTATCAGTTTGTGGTATTCGCTTATGTTTGCAGGTAGTTGTTCAAAGATTAACACAATTTTGAATGCAAAAATGGGAGCACCAACCCTCTGTTTGCAGCCCATCATATACGAGTTATTCACAGGCTAAATAAAATAGAGTGTGACATTCATAAGTATACACAAGGTCCAACAAATACAGCGATCATGAACACAAGTGTAGCTTGTGAAAACTCCACTCATCGTTTGATTACAGGGCACCTAGATGTAGGGAAAATAATACCCCACGCTCATCCTGACCTCTGAATTGGTCATCTGATGCAAAATTGAATGCACTTCCAAACCTTTGACTCCCGCACCCAAACGATCATCCTGTACCGGGTACTCAATGCAATGAGTCCGACTACTAATGCAGGCGACTATCGCCATCGGTACCTCAACCAGTTGCTTACCTCCTGAGGCTCAACAACAGCCACGCTGCCTTTTCCAAAACGCTTGACCATCTTGTGCGCCATACCCGAGCCTCCAGCACCTCCACCGATAACAACGCATTTGTATGAACTTTTCTCTCTGGATTGCAGACTGCCAGTGCCAGTAGTCGTAGAGTTGGCAAGAACACCACCATTGACCAGTGCAGCTGGTGACTGCAAAGCCCATGTGTGACCACGCAGCAGCATCCTAGCACTAGCATTAGCTGATGACATCATATTGAATCGATTTGATATCTGACTCTGAGTAAGTTACCAACTCAGTAACTCACTAACTCAGTAACTGACTAGTGACTGAAGATTGAACTTTGAACTCGAAAGATCAACTTGAACAAAGAAGAAAGTAAAATTATGTTTCGGTTAACCCTCAGTTTTAATTTTTGTCACTGTCAGTTGTTAGACTATCCCTGTGCGGTAGTCTGTCACCCAGCACTTCAAATATGAGAGGTCGCCTGTTCGATGTCCAGCGCTTCTTTCTAACTTCTCTGCACTGCACGCAGCCACCAAACCCAAAGTCAAGAACAATTACCAGGCATGTTGTGTAGTTATTTATGATACAAGCACTGGAAACCCTTGCCCAGAAGTTTCCCGCAAGAGTTGCCGTTTCCTGCTTAGAATCTGCGCAACCTTGGCTAATGCGAGCTGAATGTATATTATTGGTCAGCTCCTTTTCAGCGAGACAAGTAATTCTCTGTGTCAGTGTAGTTCCGCCAAACTTTCTCGAGTACACGTATTCAACTTTCTGGAGTTTTCTTTTTAGGAATTAAGGCCCCATGAACCTGTGAGATGTTTAAAAAATTGAGAAAGAAGTTAGAGGAAGGTGCGGAACAAGTCGCGAAACAAGTAAATTTGAAGCCGGACCAAGAAGAACCCGCGCCTAAGGCCGCTGAAGGCAAGCTCATAGATTTAGATATTGGAGCATCGAGTTCACCTTCCACGCCCACAAGACCCCCTCCTCCTAGATCTACATCGACACCGGCCAATGTAAGTTGCTATGGAACTGTACCAAGCCAGCTTAATCTGCAACAGCAGTAGTCCATCTCCAGCTCCTTCAATACTATCATCCAGGCTGACAGTGATAGTGATGCTGATGAACAACTCAAATACTCAGTAACTCACTCAGTCACCGACCACTGGGTCAGTGACTCACACTCCATTGCTGATTGAATGAGTCAGTCGGTTCCGCTCAGACTGCTGTTCTTGTACGCAGTGACACCCACGGTGAAAGTGAACGTGACTGTGGCACACACTGACAACTAGCAGGTATCGCAATCCCAAGTTAAGGTCATGACATTCGTTACAGACGCAGAGGGTGTTGCTAACCCAGTAAATGTTGACTTTCGAAACACCTCCTTCAGTTATAAACTGGCAAACTTACTCTGTTAGTGGTAGTATGACTAATTGGTTTTTTTTCAAAAGAACTTTTACTACTACAGGGAACACCAGGTGCAGCTTCATATATTGATGATTCTTTCGTAACCGCAAACACAGTTGATGCTTCAGAAGGAGTCTTTGACCATGTAGCTTCTACCCCATCCTATGTTCTCCCCTCGGATAATGAAAGTGAGGCGGAATCGGAACCTGTTGTCAATCTCCAGTCATTTTCTAAAGAGGAGCTATTTCAGAGATTTCGTGCTACTGAGCGCACGGCCGTAAAATACAAAAACAAGTATAAACAGGTAATAAGCTGGAGAAAATTCATAAAGGAGCCACTATAATTATGTGGTTCACTGGTAATCTGATCTGTTACACTGACATATACCCACATTTTAGTAGGATAGTTCTTAATCATAGAATCCCCTCTCGTCAATTCCATTCATCTAGATGCCGAACCACTAAACAACAGAAGTCCTTTTTGAGTAGGGTGCCAAATGGAGAGAGTTTAAATAAAGTCATGCTGTATAACAATTCAATTTTATGAATTTTACTGATTAATAATGAAATGACAAAAAACTTATAAGACTTTATTCATATTCCGAGGTCAGTGGTATAGCCTACCAAAGAGAATCGTGAGTCATTTTTTCTTGTTAGAAAACTGTTGCGGTCTATGAGGCTGGGATGGGTTTGAAACATTAGTATATAAAACTTTTGGTATAGGGGCATGGGAGAAAATCTCATGAAAAGTCATGCCGATGTGCCTCAGGCTGCTTCGAAAAAGATGCTTCCCAAACCTACACCTTGGCAAAATTTATATCGACTTCAAGACATTTTTTGAAGTAAGTTGTTGGTTATTTTTGTCATGTCTGAAATGACAGTATACAACATCCATTATGGATGTCAATGCACATGTAAACTGTATCAGATCATACGCATATTCACAGATATGATGGATTCACTAATGTATGGACGTTTAAACCAAATTGGTCGAATGCTCTGAATTTTTCACTTGCTGACTCAAGTGTCTTGGCTATGTGATTTCATAAGGGTCGTTTACATTGACTACTTCATCCGATGAATTCTTGCTCTAAGAAAGGTCCTACAGTTTCAGCTACATTCAATTCCATCCACGGAGTAAGATTTCAGTTTAAGGAGCCAGTATTCTTAAAACAGTAATGTGTCGCTGTATAGTAAGTTTGCTAACCAGATGACTGGTGTTTTGATATTACCATCATCCTCATTGTCACTCATCTGTGTTTCACTGCTGGCGGACAGAGCTCTTCCTGCTGCCTGACCACACCATTCTATTTTTGGTATGTCATTGCGTTAATTTTTTTGAAGGTGTTCACAGCATTCAATGAGGCTGAACGCGAGAGAAGCAAACTAAGCGAGGCTCTCACCAAATCTCAGGATAAAGCTATACGCAGAATCAGTGAGCTGAGAGAACAGAGTGAACTGGATCGTTTGAATAAAGCCGATCTCACTAATAACTTCCAGACTAGTATAGAAGAGAAAGATTCAGAGATTGAAGCGTTAAAGACACAGGTAAACTGTCTCCATAAGCTGGTCTGCTATTTAGTGGAGTGACCATAATCTGTCTCAGCCTAATGGTACTTACTCCCAGGCTGGCCAATTTATGTGTGCCTATTTGCCACAGCTACGCAGACAGTTCAGTAAAATTCAACTGCGGAATTGTCTTTTTTGCTGTTAGATGACTGCAACTGTGAAACACTTCTGGGTTCTGAACAGGAAAAAACCATTTAAGCTTAACTACCAATGATATTGATTTTGGTTCTGTTGATGTTTTTGGCATTCAGCTGAAGCCATAGCCCAGGGCAGTACCGGTATCATACTTAGCACATATCTGGTAAGCCTGAAAACATATTCAGGAGAGCAGAAGGTGGGAGGTATCAGGGGAGCACATACTCAAAGTTGTAGACCGGCATATTCAGAACTTGAACCCGGAATTTTTCACTTTTGTGC
>Ga0224501_10001603_pt1 | contig 17535 bp, 13 predicted proteins | sample SF_Oct11_sed_USG_4_FD_169105 | JGI IMG/M metagenome (GOLD analysis project Ga0224501, IMG submission 169105) | Sediment microbial communities from San Francisco Bay, California, United States - SF_Oct11_sed_USGS_8_1 | ecosystem: Environmental > Aquatic > Marine > Sediment | place: USA... | reverse complement strand
AGCTGAAATGGAAATTTAATTACAACAACAGCGAGACAGACAGAGAGACAACAAGCACCATAGAATATGAGCAGACCAATGCCGAAGCCAGTTATGCCTTTCATAACGAGTTTGATGCTGTAGTCAGAGCCGGTGATGAAAATAATGATCTGGGAACCGGGGTGACTAAAACACCTAATGGCACTTACTGGAGTGCAGGACTTAACTGGCATCCAAGTTATCATTTCAATTTACAACTTACCGGTGGTGACAAGGAAAAATACAGTGCGTTGACCATTAAACCAACCAAGCGAACTGCATTTAGTACCAGCTACCGTGATGCTGATGTAGGTGTGAATAACGGTGGCCAATGGATGGGAGCATTTTCGCATACTTCAAAACGCAGTACTTGGCGGGTGACATATAGGGAAAATACGACAACTTCTCAGACAGAAATATTAGATCTTTATACGTTTGCTTCAGACTTCCAACAGGCAACTTATGCTGACACAAATATTCCCCCTGATTTAGCTGCGCTCCTTGGTATTGATCCAGATGATATTTTTCCAGGAGTATATATAAATCCTGAAACAGGAGTATATGGCTCAATACCTGATTTATTGGCAGGTGGAAACTTCCCTCTTTCGAACGAAGTCTATAAACAGCAAGCTTTAAATGCCAACGTTACCTATAAAACCGCCAAGAGTGATTTCAGCTTTGGACTTTCCACCAGTGATCGTGATCTTTTAGTTAGCCAAACCAGTGACAGTTCAGGTGGCTGGAATGCCGGCTGGTTATGGCGTTATTCCAACCGGGTCAGATCCAATTTGACTGCCAGTTGGCGAACAATTGAATATAGTACCGTTACCCGTGAGGATGAGTACTGGAATATCGGTTGGGATGTAAGTCGTACACTGGCACGTGACACCAAGGGCTCTATCGGTATCCGCCGTGCGGAACGTACATCGGATGTTGCAGGCAATGACTACGAAGAAAACCGGATATATCTTCTCTTTAATATGAAGTTCTGACCTCTATGTACGAAACGTTTTATAACCTCAGTACAAAACCCTTTAATCTGAGTCCTGACCCACGCTTCTTTTTCGGAAGTAAGGGGCACAAGCGTGCCATGTCTTACCTGCGCTACGGGCTGAATCAGGGTGAAGGTTTTATTATCATTACTGGCGATATTGGTACCGGCAAAACAACGTTGGTGCGCACCTTATTTGCAGAACTGGCGAATGAGAATGTCGTAGCGGCACAATTGGTTACAACCCAACTCGAAGCCGATGACATGTTACGCATGGTTGCCGCCGCATTTGGCCTGGCGCATGACAGGATTTCCAAGGCAACACTCCTGAAGAATATTGAAACCTTCCTGTTGGCGCGTGCACGTGAAGGCAAGCGTGTTTTGCTGGTTGTCGATGAAGCCCAGAATCTGCCTTCTCGCTCACTGGAAGAATTGCGCATGCTGTCGAACTTTCAGGTAGGTGAAAAGGCATTGTTGCAAAGCTTTCTTCTGGGACAGGAGGAGTTTCGTAATACATTACAGGCTGATGGTCTGGAGCAACTACGCCAGAGAGTAACAGCGGCATATCATTTGAGCCCACTGGACAGGGATGAGACCAAGGCTTATATCGAACATCGTTTAAAAATGGTTGGCTGGAAAAATGATCCACAGTTAACGGAGGATGCCTATGACGGCATTCATGCATTTACTGATGGTGTGCCGCGTCGGGTAAATACCTTGCTGGACAGACTGCTGCTTTATGGATATCTGGAAGAGGCTCATCAGTTTAATCGCAGTGTCGTAAATGTGGTGACTGAGGAGTTGAGTGCGGAGACATCGAAGGGAAGTGTTTCCGAAGTGAAAGACAACTTTGATCCTCAGGCAAAATCCAGATCAAGAAAGAAGAAGGCTGGTACCTTGTCTTTGAATAAAGGATCAAAATCAACTGATGATATGGATCTGGAAGAAAGGATTGAGGAGCTGGAAGCGGCGATGGAAGGGCTGAAACGGGCATTTCGCAAGGAGCGCGCGCTAATGAGGCAGGCCATCTTGCTGAATTCGGGTTTTGACGAAGACGACGATCTTATTTAATGGAATTGTAAGAATTGCCTGTGTAGAAATATTTTACAGTCGTCGTCATTTGTCTTGAAAGAAACTGATATCAGCTCGGGCATGGGCCACAAAAAATAAAGGTTGAATTGTGTTATCAAATAGCAAACCTGTCATTATGTGCATAGTCGGTGCACGACCCAACTTTATGAAAATTGCACCCATCATGGCGGCATTGAGAAGTGAACAATGTCATCTGGATGCTTTTCTGTTACACACAGGACAACATTATGATAAGTCGATGAAGCACTGCTTCTTTGATCAACTGGGCATTCCGGTTCCAGATATGGATCTGGAAGTGGGTTCCGGCAGTCATGCAGTACAAACTGCCGAGATTATGCAGCGGTTCGAACCCGTACTGGATGAAGTTAAACCCGCGATGGTGCTTGTGGTAGGGGATGTAAACTCGACTATTGCCTGCGCATTGGTAGCAACCAAGAAAGGTATTCCTGTCGTTCATGTTGAAGCCGGATTACGCAGTTATGATCGCGATATGCCGGAAGAAGTAAACCGTGTATTGACTGATCAGATATCTGATATGCATTTCCTGACAGAAAAATCAGCACATGAAAATTTGTTAAGAGAAGGTATTGATGATAGCCGGATTCATTTTGTAGGTAATGTCATGATTGATACCCTGAAGAATAATCTGAGCAAGGCAGTAACGCCTGAGCAAATACTTTCAGAAATACCAAATAAGGCCGTTTTCCTTAATAGTAAAACTGGTTATGGTGTATTGACATTACACCGTCCTTCCAATGTCGATAATCCGGAAGTGCTGGCGAGACTGCTTGAAACGTTGAATGAGATAAGTAAAACACTCCCGCTGGTTTTCCCGATTCATCCGCGCACGGCACAAAAAATCAAGGAGTCAGGCTGTGAAAAATATCTGGATACCGATCGGATCATTCAATTAGCCCCTCTGGCTTATCATGAAATGCTGGGACTGAACTCAAAGGCCCGACTGGTGCTGACCGATTCAGGTGGTATTCAGGAAGAAACCACTGCGCTGGGTGTTCCCTGTATTACCCTGCGTGAAAATACCGAAAGACCCATCACAGTTGATGAAGGCACAAACACTATTGTTGGGACTGACCCGGTAAAAATCAGGGCAGCCTTTGACAATGTTATGCAAACCGGCGGCAAGGCTGGCAAAGTACCCGAGCTATGGGATGGCAAGGCCGCGGTGCGCATCGTTGAAGTGATGGAAAAATGGCTCACGGACAATCAACGTCATTAGGGCATTGTGGCAGAATTAAAATGACACAGGAAAAGCTTAATGCAATGACGGTTGATGTTGAAGATTACTTTCAGGTATCGGCATTTGAAAAATATATCGATCGTTCTGACTGGAACAATTTACCCTGTCGGGTGGAAAACAATACCGGGCGTTTACTGGATCTATTTGACAAGCATAATGTGAAAATTACTTTTTTCATGTTAGGTTGGGTAGCAGAACGATACCCTGGATTAATAAGAAAAATTGTTGATTCCGGCCATGAGCTTGCCAGCCATGGTTATTCCCATGTGCGTGTTACGGAACAAACACCACAACAGTTTCGGGAAGACATCATAAAAACAAAAAAATTGCTTGAGGATATTTCAGGGAAGGAAATAAAAGGTTATCGTGCCGCAAGCTATTCTATCGGTGCCTCCAACTTGTGGGCATTGCAGGAGTTACAGGAAGCAGGTCATTTATACAGTTCCAGTATTTATCCAATTAAACATGATCTTTATGGTATGCCGGAGGCACCACGGTTTGCATTTTATCCGCATGGAGATTCCGGGATACTTGAAATTCCGGTTACAACAGTTGAATTGGGAAACAGGAAGTTTCCTTGTGGTGGTGGTGGTTATTTTCGGTTTTTCCCTTACATGCTTTCACGCTGGGCCATGCGCCGAGTAAATCGTCATGACGGACAGTCTTGCCTTTTCTATTTTCATCCATGGGAAATTGATCCGGAACAACCGAGACAAACCGGTATCAATTTCAAGACCCGTTTTCGGCATTATCTGAATCTGAACCGGATGCATGATCGTCTGGAACGGCTGTTAACAGATTTTAAATGGGATCGTATGGATAATATATTTCTAAAAAACAGCAAAGAGGTCGGTAATGAATGAATTCATAGAACTGACTTCTTCTGAAACAGGTGGTACGGCTTCCTCAATAAAGATAAAGGAACTGACTATCGGGAATACCGCTAAATGGGATGAGTTTGTCAGGGCACATCCTGAAGCCACTTTTTTTCATCGTTCCGAATGGCAAACCGTGATCAGTCAGGCATTTGGTCATGAGACCTATTATTTATATGCTGAAAGTAATGAAGGTATACAGGGAATATTACCGCTAGTACATATCAAAAGTTTGCTGTTCGGTAATACATTGTCTTCCATGCCTTTTTGCACAACTGGAGGTATTGTTGCCAATTCCTTTGAAGCAAAACTGGCATTAACCAATGCGGCGGAGAAGCTGGCTACCAAACTGGCTGTAGATTGTCTGGAAATGCGTAATCTGAAACCACAGCATGAAGGATGGCCTTGCAAGGATAATTTATACGTTAATTTCAGTAAGCAAATTGACCCTGATCCTGAAGTTAATATGAACAGCATTCCACGTAAGCAGCGCGCCATGGTTCGTAAGGGGATCAAGGCCGGTCTGGTTGGTACCATTGATCAGGGTGTTGATCGGTTCTATGAGGCCTATGCACGTAGTGTACATGCATTGGGTACACCGGTATTCTCAAAAAACTATTTTAATATTCTGATGAAAGCTTTTGGCAAGGATTGCGAGATATTAACAATAACAAAAGATAACCAACTGGTTGCTAGCGTAATGAGTTTTTATTTCCGTGATCAGGTTTTACCATATTATGGTGGAGGAACTTCACTGGCACGCAATGTGAAAGGCAACGATTTTATGTATTGGGATTTAATGTGTCGGGCAGCAGAGCGTGGTGTACGAATATTTGATTATGGTCGCAGTAAAATTGGAACAGGTTCCTATAGTTTCAAGAAAAACTGGGGCTTTGATCCGGAGCCACTGTATTATGAATATTTTCTGGTTAACACAAAGGAAATGCCGGATATTAACCCGTTGAATCCGAAATACCAGTTGTTTATCAAGATGTGGAAGCAGATGCCTTTTGGTCTGACGACAATACTGGGTCCACATATTGTAAAAAATCTGGGTTAAAAACCCAAAGCATCAAAATGAAAAACATTCTTTACCTGATACACAGGATTCCATATCCCCCCAATAAGGGCGACAAAATTCGTTCGTATAATATTCTTAAATATCTGTCAAAAGAAAATAATGTGTTTCTTGGAACATTTATTGATAACCCCGACGATTCACAATACAAGAAGACCGTTTCTGACTTGTGTCGTGAATCATTCTTTATTGAGACTGACAGAAAGAAATCGACACTTAAAAGCCTGTCAGGATTTTTCAAGGGAACATCATTGACAGTGCCTTATTATAAAGATATCAAAATGTCTGAATGGGTAGATAATGTTTTACAAAAAAATAAAATAGATGTCGTGTATATCTATTCCTCATCTATGGCGCAATATGTATATAAAAATCCATTAGCCGAAGATATTCGAAAAATTATAGATTTCGTCGATATTGATTCTGACAAATGGGCGCAATATGCAAAATCAAAATCATGGCCTCTGGGCTGGGTTTATAATCGGGAGTCTAAAAAGCTTCAGGATTTTGAGAAGAAAATCGCAAAAGAATTTAATGCCAGTATTTTTGTATCTAGTACTGAAGCCGAAGCATTTAAGGCAATTATTCCAGAATGCTCATCCAGAATACATTATATAAATAATGGTGTTGACACTGATTATTTCGATCCAGCCAGAGATTTTGACAACCCATATAATATGGAAGGGAAAAAAATAGTGTTTACCGGGGCTATGGATTATTGGGCAAATGTTGATGCTGTTACATGGTTTGCTAATGAAATATTTCCTGCCATAAGGGAATATTTTAAGGATGCTCTATTCTATATAGTAGGCTCTAATCCGGCAGATACTGTTAAAAGACTATCCAGTGACAGTATTGTGGTAACAGGCTCTGTTTATGATATCAGGCCGTATATTGCACATTCTGATCTTGTTGTTGTGCCAATGCGAATAGCACGAGGAGTTCAAAACAAGGTGCTTGAAGGAATGGCAATGGGGAAGACTGTTGTTTCAACCTATTCAGGGTATGAAGGTATTAATGCAAAAATTGGTGAAGAATTGTTTGTTGAGAATGACAGCGTGCATTTTTCAGAGAAAGTGATCGAATTACTCGGTAACACGTCTTTAAAAAGAGTAGGTGTGGCAGCGAGGTGCTTTATAGAAAAGTCATATCGATGGGAGAGTAACCTTTCCAGACTTGAAGATTTAATGGAAAAATAAATAGTGTCTATAGAAAACAGTTCAATTATACAACGATCGGGCATTCTGAACACAATCATGCTGTTCTGTTCTGTTTTACTTATCGCCATAATTTATAGTGAAACGTTCATTTCAATAAAGGATCTATGGGATAGTTCTGACACATATGCTCATGGATATATTATATTGCCGATCTCGTTTTATCTAATCTGGAATAAGCGGGATGAACTTGATCAGATTCCACCATCAATTTCATTTTTGGGTCTGGCTCTTGTTATTTGTTGCGTAATAATGTGGTTCCTGTCTTCTCTGGTAGAAGTCCAGATATTAAAGCAATATAGCGTTGTTGCAATGATACCCTTAATGTTTGTTTTATTCTGGGGATGGCAAAGAACCAGAATTATTATTTTTCCTCTTCTGTTTATACTTCTGTCTGTTCCATTTGGAGAAGCCTATGTTCCATACATGATTAAGTGGGTGGGTGACTTTGTATTTGTTGCACTCCAGTTGACAGGTATACCCGTATTCAGGGAAGGAAACATGCTGTTTTTGACAAGTGGTGACTGGTCAGTTGTTGAAGCATGTAGCGGTCTCCGTTATTTGATTGCGTCAATTACGCTCGGGCTCTTATATGCATATCTAATGTACCGTAGTTTCTGGCGCAGGACATTATTTATCATACTTTCGGTAGCTGTTCCCGTTTTTGCTAACTGGATACGCGCCTATATGATTATTATGATTGGTCATCTCAGCAGTATGAAACTTGCAGTCGGCGTCGATCATATTGTTTATGGCTGGTTGTTCTTTGGACTTGTTATAGGGTTAATGTTTTATATTGGTACATTTTGGCGAGAAGATATAGCGGAAGAGAGCAAAACCAGCGTTCATGTATCTATAGCGAATGGAAGCAAAGATAGTATAAAGTTGATATTGGCAATTATCGTGCTGATCTGTGCGATTCTTGCAGGCCCATGGTTAAAATATCAGACAGAGATATTAAATAATAATGATGCTAATCAGGATATTGTTTTGCCTGATGTTGTGGATGTATGGAAAAAGACAGACATGTCTTTATCAACATGGGAACCTGCTTTCAGAGGGGCCAATAGCAGGGTTAATGCTACATATACAAATGGAAAAGATAATGTAACTGTTCACATAGAATATTATTCAGGTCAGAAAAAGGGTTCTGAATTGATAAGTTCACAAAATGTTCTGGTCAAAGAGAAAGATAAAATATGGAGAAAGATATCTGAAGAAAATATAACAGTAAACATACTTAATGAGGAAACATCAGTTAGCCAAACCATACTTAAATCAAATAATCAAAAATTATATATCTGGTCATCCTACTGGATTGGGGGAAGGCTGGTTGTAAATCCATATATAGGTAAATTAATACATGCGCAGTCATTATTGTTTGGCCCCGGGCCGGAATCTGCTGCCATAATAATTTCAACAAATTACATTGACGATAACAACAAGGCCAGGGAAATATTAAATCATTTTTCTGAAATACTATTGCCTGAAATTAAAAACTCACTTGAATCAACAAGAGGCAATAAAAGCAGCTTGGTTGGAAGGCTGGTTAAATGAAGTATATTAATACCGGGCATGGAAATGAGCTGTCTTTAGATAACATTCAATCAGAACCACTCATAGTTCATCTTGTGTACAGGCTGGATGTTGGTGGAATGGAAAACGGGATTGTAAATCTGATTAATAATATGCCGGAAGGGAAATACAATCATGTAATTATTTGCATGACATATTTTACTGATTTTTATAAGAGAATAAAAGTCAATAACGTAGGAATTTATGCGCTTGAAAAGAAAGAAGGGAATGACATAAGTGTCTACTTTAAATTATTCAGATTGTTCAGAAAATTAAAACCTGCCATTTTGCATACAAGAAACCTGCCAACACTGGAGGGAGCCTTGGTTGGAGCCTTGTCAGGAGTACCATTCAGGGTGCATGGAGAGCATGGCAGGGATATATATGATATTGATGGTAAGCGCCTGAAGTATGCAATGTTGAGAAAATTTTGTGATCTTTTTATTAATACCTACATATCAGTATCCCGTGATCTTGCAGGTTGGCTGGTAAGAAATATTGGTGTTAAACAAGACAAGGTTGTTCAGATATATAATGGAGTAGATTCAAACAGGTTTTTTCCTGCAACACAGAGGGTGAAAATTCAGGAATTCCCCTGTCCGGAGGATGCTGTTGTAATTGGTACCGTTGGAAGGATGCAAACAGTAAAGGATCAGTTGAATCTTGTCAGGGCATTTATTTTACTAAAAAATGAAAATCCGGAATACGAAAACACAATAAGATTAATTCTGATAGGTGATGGTCCTTTGCTTGATGAGGCAAGGCAAATATTGCGAAAAAATGGTGTAGAGCATCTTGCATGGACTCCAGGGGTAAGAAATGACATTGCAAGAATAATGCAATCACTGGATATATTTGTACTACCCTCATTGGCAGAGGGTATATCAAATACTATTCTTGAGGCGATGGCTTCAGGACTGCCTGTAATAGCAACAAATGTTGGTGGAAATCCGGAGCTCGTTATCAATGGTGAAAATGGTTGTCTTGTGCCAGCCTCAAGTCCGGAAGCGATTAAGGAAAAATTATTGGAATATATTGAAAATAAGGAATCAATGAAAAACCATGGGATATCGGCAAGAAAACAGATAGAAAAAAACTTTACAATGGCAGTGATGACCAATAAATATATGAAGGTCTATGATGACCTTTTAAACTCCAGAGATGATAAAAGATAATGTGTGGAATTGTAGGAATATTTGACACCAGATCACGTAGAGAAATTGACAGGGTTATTCTTGAGCGCATGAATGAATCCCAGTTTCATCGTGGGCCAGATGAAGGTGGAATACACGTAGAGCCTGGTGTTGGCCTTGGGCATCGTCGTCTGTCTATTATTGATTTATCAAGTGGGAAGCAACCTTTATATAATGAAGATGAGTCAGTTGTCGTTGTTTATAATGGTGAAATATATAATTTTAAGGAGCTGACAAAAGAGCTACTGGCCAAAGGGCATGTGTTTCGTACACATTGTGATACTGAAGTCATTGTACATGCATGGGAAGAATGGGGCCCTTCATGTGTGGAAAGATTCAGGGGCATGTTTGCATTTTGTATTTGGGATCGGAATAAACAGACATTATTTCTTGCACGCGACCGTCTTGGTATAAAACCACTTTACTACGCATTATTGTCCGATGGGCAGTTTGTATTTTCATCTGAACTCAAGGCATTAATGGTTCATCCAGAGTTAAATGGAAGTATTAACCCATATGCGGTTGAAGACTATTTTGCATTTGGTTATATACCTGAACCCAAAACCATTTTAAGCAATGCCTTCAAGCTGCCTCCTGGATACACATTAACAGTCAAGCAAGGTCAAAATCAGCTTATCCCAAGATGTTACTGGGATGTTTCTTTTGAGGCAGAACAGGAAATTAATGAAAAGCAGGCTATTGAAGAGCTTGTTGAAAGATTCAGGGAAGCAGTTGAAATCAGGATGGTAGCTGATGTACCTCTTGGTGCATTTCTTTCCGGCGGTGTAGATTCAAGTGCTGTAGTTGGTGTTATGGCAGACTTGCTTAAAGGAGAACCGGTAAATACATGTTCTATTTCATTCGGTAATCCGGAGTTTAATGAGTCTGAATTCGCCAAACAGGTTTCTGACCGGTTTCATACCAATCATCACGTAGAGCAGGTTGAACCGGATGATTTTGATTTGATTGACAAGCTGGCAGATATTTATGATGAGCCTTATGCCGATAGCTCAGCGATGCCCACATATCGTGTTTGTGAGCTTGCAAGAAAACATGTCACGGTGGCACTTTCCGGCGATGGAGGAGACGAAAATCTCGCAGGGTATCGACGTTATCGATGGCATATGAATGAAGAAAAGATTCGAGGTCTTTTACCTCAGTGGTTGCGTAGTTCTGTTTTTGGGTTGGCTGGAAGTATTTATCCGAAAATTGATTGGGCACCTCAGGTTTTCAGAGCAAAGACAACACTTCAGGCAATTGCCAGAGATAGTTTGTCAGCCTATATGCACAGTGTATCTATAATGCACACAGACTTGAAGAAGCAATTGTACTCTTCAGATTTCAGACAATCATTGTCTGGTTACTCAGCGATAGAGGTATTTCGTGAGCATGCATCTCGTGCAAAAACCAGAGATCCATTGTCAATGATCCAGTATCTTGATCTGAAAACCTATTTGCCGGGAGACATTCTGACAAAAGTTGATCGTGCAAGTATGGCTCATTCGCTTGAAGTTAGAGTCCCCTTGCTTGATCACAAGCTGGTAGAGTGGATGGCCACCTTGCCTTCAAATCTCAAATTAAAAGGACAGGAAGGAAAATACATTTTCAAAAAATCGCTTGAATCATCATTGCCCAATGACATTTTGTATCGCCAAAAAATGGGTTTTGCTGTGCCATTAGCCCATTGGTTTAGAGGGCCGTTAAAGGAAAGGGTCAGGGAAGCACTTCTGGGTTCTGTAATAAGAGAAACCGGAATATTTGATCAGCGTGCACTTGAAAATATTGTTAACCGGCATCAGGCCGGTGTTAGTGACTTTAGCGCAACAATCTGGTCCTTGCTCATGTTTGAGGCTTATCAGCGAAAGGCAATGAGGACAGGGTAAATAATGCGTATTCTGCATATACTTGATCACTCAATTCCACTGCATAGCGGTTATACATTTCGAACCCGTGCTATATTGGAACAGCAGAGAAAGATGGGTTGGGAAACATTTCACGTAACCAGCCCAAAGCATGGTTTTGCGGCTAATTACAAAGGCCTGGAAGAACAGGTGGGTGAATATCATTTTTTCAGAACGCCTTCATCAGGAAAATGGTATGCAAAATTACCTGTCATCAGTCAATGGGCCATTATTCAGGATCTCAAGGTTCGACTTGAACAGGTAATAGAAGACATAAAACCAGATATTCTTCACGCCCATTCTCCAGCTATTAATGGTCTGGCGGCGCATGCATGTGCGAAAAAATTTAATCTTCCACTTGTTTACGAGGTCAGGGCCTTTTGGGAAGATGCAGCAGTTGACCACGGGACGAGCAGTGAATGGGGATGGCGCTATCGATTAACGCGTTATCTTGAGACACATGTTCTTAAATCTGCCGATGCCGTTACAACAATTTGTAATGGATTAAGAAACGATATTATCAACAGAAATATACTATCAGAGAAAGTAACTGTAATACCAAATGCCGTAAATCCTGATGCCTTTAGTTGCACAAGGGATATAGATAAACACTTGCAGGACGAGCTGGATCTATCAGGTAAAACAGTGCTTGGTTTTATAGGCTCCTTTTATGCTTATGAAGGTTTGGTAATATTATTAAGAGCACTGCCTGAAATACTGAAATCTGCTCCAGATACCATAGTACTGTTGGTTGGGGGAGGGCCGCAGGAAAGATTACTAAAACAGCTGGCACAGGAACTCGGTATTGATAAAAATGTTATTTTTACCGGGAGAGTGCCTCATGAAGATGTTAAGAAATATTATGATCTTGTGGATATGTTTATTTACCCAAGATTGTCGATGAGATTAACAGAGCTGGTTACTCCATTAAAACCACTGGAAGCAATGGCACAATGCAGTATGGTACTCGCCTCAGATGTTGGCGGACACAAGGAGCTTATTGATTCAGGAGTAAACGGTATTTTATTTAAAGCAGATGATATTCATGCGCTTTCTACGGAAGTATTAAAATTAATATCCAGTCGGGATAGCTGGGGTAATATTCAGCAGTCTGGGCGTAAATATGTAGAGCTACAGCGTAACTGGGAAAAAAGCGTTGAAAACTATAAATCAGTCTACTCAAATGCAATCAAGCACCATAATAATGGATAGACAATTAATTCTGTTATTTGGAATGCCTCGTTCTGGTACAACCTGGATAGGCAAGATATTTGATAGTCACCCCAGTGTAATATACAGACATGAACCGGATTCGTGGAAAAGGATGGTTGCTATACCTGTTATTAGCAATAGTGATGAATATGAAAAATATTGCCGTGATATAACTGACTATATAGAAGGGCTTGATACGATATCACTACAACCTGTTGTTGCAAAACTACCTGTTTTCAGTAAAAAAACAGTTGGTTCTATTAGATATGGTTTCTTCAGAATAAACGTCTTATTGTCAATGCTCCTGTCAAGGCTGTTTTCTAAAGTAAAACTTCCAGTTATCTCATTGGTTACACCGGGAAAAGTAAAATTAATGAGTATGGCATGGAAATCGATAGAATCGCTTGGTCGTCTGGGTGTAATTCTTAAATGTAATAAAAGAATAAAAGCAATTCATATTATCAGGCATCCATGTGGTTATATTTCCTCAGTATTGAGTGGTGAATCAGGTGGGAAATTTGTTTGTAATACGGCTACCAGTGAGGACTATGCTTTTTTTGATGAATTACTAAAGAGCCCCATATCGAAGAAATACGGGCTTAGCATAGAAAAACTTGAAAATATGCAAGCTATCGAGAGGCTTTCCTGGAGATGGGTGCTGATAAATGAGCATGCAATGAGTAATACAGAAAGCGAAAGAGTGTTTGTCTTAAAGTATGAGGATTTATGCAAGAAGCCGGTTGATGTAACAAAAAAAATGTTTGAATTCACAGGGCTTGAATGGAATGAGCAGACAGAAAAGTTCCTGAGTAACAGCACCTCAAAACAGAGTGATGCATACTATAGCGTATACAAGGATCCCGTAAAATCATCAGAAAAATGGAAGTCAAAACTGGAAAGTGATGAGATAAATGCGATAAGAAAAATAATATCAGGTACGATTCCAGGCCAACTGTATGAAAAAGATTTTTAATATGTCAGAAAATATAAATATACTGACGTACAGTTCACTATATCCAAACAAGACTAATCCCAGACACGGTATTTTTGTAGAACAGCGCCTGCGGCATCTTGTGAATTCCGGAAAAATCCGATCTATTGTCGTGAGTCCGGTCCCGTGGTTTCCTTTGGCAGCCTTGTTTTCATCCAGATATGCAGAATACAAAAAAATTCCTGAGCAGGATACAAGATATGGAATCGATATCCTGTATCCAAGATTTCCTAATATACCTTTTATAGGCATGTCTATCGCGCCGTTTATTATGGCATTATTTACATACAGGCAAATCTCTGGCCTGTTAAAATCAGGGTATAATTTTGATGTAATTGATGCACATTATTTTTATCCTGATGGTGTTGCTTCAGTTATTATCGGAAAACTGACAAAGAAACCTGTAGTCATTACTGCGCGTGGCTCAGATATAAATCTTATATCCAGATATCTTATCCCAGGCAATTTGATTCGTTGGGCAGCAGGAAAAACAAAGAAAATAATTTCTGTCAGTCAGGCACTAAAAAACTCAATTGAGCGACTTGGTGTGAACGGGGATAAAGTAAAGGTACTCAGGAACGGGGTTGATACGGAATTATTTTCTTTTTTGCAAGATAGGGAAAAAATCAGAGAGAGGCTGGGTATATCTGGCAGTGTTATGTTATCAGTTGGTAATCTGGTCCCACTTAAAGGACATGACCTGGCAATCAAGACATTAACCATATTAACAGAATTCTCCCTTTATATTATCGGTGATGGGCCCGAGCTGAACAATTTGAAAAAATTATCAAGAATGCTCGATGTGGAAAAAAGAGTGCATTTCATAAAACCAGTGTCACAAGAAGCGCTCAGAGATTATTACGGTGCAGCTGATGTTCTTGTGCTGGCTTCCAGCCGGGAGGGTTGGGCAAATGTCCTGCTTGAATCTATGGCATGTGGTACACCGGTTGTAGCAACTAATGTGGGGGGCAATAGTGAGATTGTGCGTTCAAAAACGGCAGGAGTTATAATCAGCCAAAGAACACCGGAAGATATCATTGCCGGCATCAATGAAGTCATGAGCAATAAGTGTTCGAGAGAGGAAACACGTGTATATGCAGAGGATTTTAGCTGGGATGAAACAACTGCAGGACAAATAGAGATATTTTCTTATATAAAACAGGAAAGTAGCCGATAATATAAAGAGTGTTCACCTATGGAGTGATAATTTGAAATCGGTTCGTAAAAACCTGACCCTGTCATTTATAACCAGATATTCTGAACTGGTTGTTCAGATCATTTCCACAATGGTCATAGCCCGTTTGCTTTCTCCTGCTGAAATAGGCACTTTTTCAGTTGCTGCAGTTATTATAAGTATTGCTCATACAATCAGGGATTTTGGTGTCGGGGAATATATTGTACAGGAAAAAGAACTTACCGAAGACAGATTGCGTGCGGCATTTACCGTTACACTAATATTCTCATGGGTAATGGCAATTATTCTGTTTAGTTCAGCCGGTATTGCAAGTAGTTTTTATGGTGAGCCTGGCGTTAGTCAGGTAATGAAATATTTATCAATAAGTTTCTTATTGATTCCATTTGGTCAGGTCACCATGTCCTACCTGCGTAGAGAAATGAATTTCTCCATATTACTGAGAATCAGGGTTTCAAGTACGATTGTTCATGCAATTGTTGTTGTTGGTGCAGCTGTCTCCGGTGAAAGTTATATGAGTATGGTTTGGGCATCATTATCAGGCATGATCGTAACCGTATTACTGGCATTCTATTATCGCCCAGAAGAGCTTCCATATTTACCCGGTGTGAATCAAATCAAACGGGTGTTTTCCTTTGGATCAATGTCGAGCTTTACAAACCTGATTGGTACATTCGGTAACGCTGCTCCGGAACTTGTTATTGGTCGTGTTTCCGGCATGCATTATGTGGGGATGTTTAACAGGGCATCCTCAACAATGCAGTTATTTACCAAATTTATAACAATGGCTATACAGCCGGTAGTTACCCCATTTTTTGCGAAAGAGCATAGAAATGGCGAGAGCCTGAAAAGCCCGTATCTGTATGGCATTGAATGTTTAACCGGGATAGCCTGGCCATTTGCCATATTTGTCAGCATTATGACCTATCCACTTATACGTGTTTTATATGGATCTCAGTGGGATGAAGCAATCCCGGTTATCCGATATCTTTGTATTGGTTTTTCGCTTCATATAATTGTTTCCATGTTCAGTAATTTATTTACAGCTATTGGAAAAATAAAAACAGTAATGAAGGTTGAATCAGCTACACAAATATTGCGATTTGCTGTAATACTGATATCAGCTCCCTATGGAATACTGATGATTGCCAAGTCATTGCCTGTAGTCGCATTAATTAATTTGGTGGTAGCCAGTTATCTTGTAAAAAGACATATTGGAATCATGTATGTCGATTATATGCATATTGTGGCTAAGGGAATGGTAATTACCCTGTTATCAGGAGCTGTCCCTTTTTCAGTTATGCTGATTATGGACATTAGAACATTACCCGAGTTATTTGTTTTAACTGGTGCTGCATTTGGGTGTTTTATAGGCTGGTTACTGGGGATATGGATAACTAATCATGCTATAAAGCAGGAAATAAAAAATGCCTACTACAATTATAAAGACAGAAAGAAATCAATATAGAAGGCAAGGACAAAGCATGGGAAGACTGGCAAGTGATACACCCGGTTTTATTGTAGGGGTCGGCCGAAGCGGAACAACGCTTCTGGCAAGTATTCTTAACAGACATCCTGATGTCTGTGTTACACCCGAAACAGCATTTTTCACCCATTTGAATAACTATGGGATCGATCAATTCAGGGATCAGTGGCCGGAATCGCTGGTAACAATCATGAAAAAGATGCATCCAACAAATATGTGGGATGCCAAGCCAGACTTTATTCTTGAAGCAACACAGGGAAAGTATCCGGGAATAAAAAAACTGTTCCAGTTGCTTGGTAGTGAAATAGCGGCGTTACAGGGGAAAAAACTGTGGATAGAAAAAACCCCGGATCATTTATCCAGATATAAGCAAATAAGAAAATATTTTCCGGATGCACCCATTATTCATATAGTCAGGGATGGACGTGATGTTGCAAGCTCATTAACAAAAGTACATTGGGCGAGCAACAGCTTTTTTGATAATTTGATACGATGGGAAGCAGATATTAGTCAGGCCGACTTGATTGAAAATAATGACATCAATATGATGACATTAAGATTTGAAGATCTTGTTATGGAACCGGAGGATATGGCAAAAAGGGTGTGTGATTTTTTCGGGTTGGCGTATTTTTCAGAAATGTTAATACCTGATGGGAGTGAAGATGGGTTAATTGAAAAAGGATACGACCATAAATCAGATATAACAAAAAAAATTGATATTAAAAAAATTAACCGATGGAGAACCGGTATTGATGATCATATGAAATATATATCTTCAATGCTTGTCGGAGAAAGATTGGATAAATACGGATATGAAACCAATGAGTCAGAAAACCGGAAAAAGCAGTTTGCCTGTATTGTTAATATGGAACCAAATAATCATTGGGGTAATGATCTTGATTTTTCAATAAAAGAAATAGCAAATGACAAGTATTTTTATGCTGGGAAATGTAATTCATTATTATCTAAATGTGACCTTATTATCCTGAAAGAAATAATACCATATAGACAATTCTTTAATGGTTCCTTATCCATATGGAAATATTATTTTTCTGTTCTGGTTTCAATATTGTTGATTAAGGCGGGTGTTTATCATTTATACTGGATATTTCATGGTGACAGTAAAAAAACAAAATCATGGAAATTCAGGGAATTAATCGAGAAGAATCTGGCAAGGTCAGCAGAGTTTATAGTCTGTCAATGTAATAATGTGCATGACTGTCAAACTGCTGCGTTATTCGATGTAGGAAAAGAAAAAATCAGGCATTTTCCAGGTTAAAGGAACGGACATGTATACTCTGGCAGTGGTTATTCCTACATATAAGCGAACTGATCTCCTGAACAGATTGCTTGAAAGTATAGAGAAAGAATTATTGCCGCCATCCTTTAAGGGAGTATGGGTGGTCGAGAATGGGGAGAAGTATGGTGCAGAAGAGTTATGTTCTTTATGGAAAAA
>Ga0224501_10001602_pt1 | contig 17538 bp, 19 predicted proteins | sample SF_Oct11_sed_USG_4_FD_169105 | JGI IMG/M metagenome (GOLD analysis project Ga0224501, IMG submission 169105) | Sediment microbial communities from San Francisco Bay, California, United States - SF_Oct11_sed_USGS_8_1 | ecosystem: Environmental > Aquatic > Marine > Sediment | place: USA... | reverse complement strand
ACTAAAATCTTGACGGCCTGCTTGTTTTAATATTTTGTGGCTTATTGATTTTTAAGGAAGTGAGGTGAAAATCCTCCGCTGCCCCGCAGCCGTAACGGGAACGAAAGCCCAAAGTGCCACTGTCATTTTAGACGGGAAGGCGGGTAAGTAGGCCGCCCCAAAGCCGGAAGACCAAATCAATAAATATCTCGAGGGAGAGCTTTAGTGTTTAACACGTCTAAAAGGTATATATTACTTTTTCTTTTATTTATTTGTTTTTGCGATACAAATTATCATAAATTAAAAACTTACACAACTGAAAAAGAATATAAAAGAATAGTTGCCGCTGATATTTTTAGCGCTGATGTTTTATGGCAGCTGGGCGAAAAAGCTAGAGAAAAAGTTGTTGGGGTTCCGGCTGTAATTGATGATGAAGAATATAGCACTTCTTTGGGGCGTTGGCCAAAAAGCATAGGCCGTATTCATAAAGCAGGCGAAGAAATTCTTGTCTTAAATCCCGATTTAACAATAATTGCTAATTTTCATAATCTTGATCTTCAATCGCTGATGAAAAAAATGAAAATTGATTATGTAAAGTTAGAAAGGTTTACGGGTTTTGAGGCGTATCATAAAAATGTTATGCTTATAGCAAGGGCCGTAAATTTAGAAAAAGAGGGTTTAAAAATAGTAGAAAATTTTAATAAAAAATTAAATTCACTAAATGAAAAAGCAAAATCAATACCGCGTAAAAAAACAGTATTAAGTTATTTATACGGCAGTACTATGGGCAAAAACAGTACCTTTCATGATTCGGTTTTAGCCGCTGGCCTTATAAATCTTTCGGCTGAAAAAGAAATATACCAGCACCATCATATTTCAATAGAACAGCTTCAAATATGGCAGCCCGATTATATTGTTATAGGCTGCGGTCAAATTTCATGCCAAAAAGCCGAAAATAATTTTCCTGAAAAAATAGGAATTTCAAATTTAAAATCAAAAGTTATAGCAATACCCACAAATATTTTAATTAGTGTAGATGAAAAAATGCTTTTAATATCTGAAACACTGCAAAACCGAGTATTAAATAAAAAATGATTTCTTTTATACATAAAAATTATTTTCTTACAATATCAATATTTTTTCTATTTGGTTTTTTATTTTTACTATTAAGCCTTACTTTGGGACCGGGAGAAATAACGCTAAATCAGGTTTTGGGGGTTTTAGCCGGTTATGACAGCGCGAATAATTCACTTGTACATTCTTTAGTATGGGAAATCAGGCTTCCGCGGGCCCTTCTAGCTATGCTTATAGGAGCGTCTCTTGGCTGCGCGGGAACTATAACTCAGGGCATTTTTCAAAATCCGCTGGCGAGTCCCAATGTTTTAGGCTTAAGTTATGGCGCGGCTGTTTTCGTCGTTTTGGGTATCATCTTGGGTATAGATGAAATGGCTTTATATATAACACCTTTTTTGGCCGCGCTGGGGGCCATATTTACTTTTGTGCTTCTTTATCTTTTTACACTGCGCTCAGCGGGAATTTTTTCGCTCTTGCTTTCGGGTATTGCTGTTTCAACTATATTCAGCGCTGTTATAACCCTTCTTTTAAGTCTTCAGATAAAAGATTACGAAGTCACAATAAAAGTAATGCAGTGGCTTATGGGTAACCTTGAAATGAAATCATGGATTCACTTAAAGTGGATAATTATACCCGTTTCTTTAGGAATTACTGGAGCATTTTTTTTAAGGCGTAATTTAGATGTTCTGCATTTAGGCGAAGAAACAGCCGCGTCATTGGGAATAAGTTTTCGCTATACTTATTTTTTAGGCGTATTTTTTTCGGCTCTTTTAATAGGAGCCTCTACGGCTGTTTCGGGAATTATTGGTTTCGTGGGTCTTGTTGTTCCTCATTTGGCCCGTCTTCTTATTGGGGCCAAACACACAAAATTAATTCCTTTTTCAATTGTATTGGGCGCGTTTTTTTTATTGGCCGTAGATGTTATATCAAGAGTAACCTTAAAATTTTATCTGCCGCCGGGCGCTGTAACGAGTCTTATAGGAGCGCCGGTTTTTCTTTGGCTCGTGCAAAAAAATTACAGGAACCATAAAGTATGAAATTTTCTTGCGTGAACTTAGAACATACGGTTTTCAATAGAACCTTATTTCAAAAATTATCGGCAGTTTTTCCCGAAAATAGCTTAACGGGCATTATTGGTCCTAACGGTTCGGGAAAGACAACTCTTCTTAAGTATCTTGCCGGTATAACAAAACCCATAAAAGGTAATGTGTATATTAATAATAAAGACATACATACTTTTAATAATAGAGAAAGAGCAAAAAAAAATTCTTATCTGCCGCAAAATACTTTTATTTCTTATGATTTATCAGTTCTTGAAATTGTGCTTTTAGGCAGGGCAGCGCATCAAAAATATTTTTCTTTGTGGAGCGATGTAGATAAAAAAATCGCGAGAGAATGTTTAAAAGCGGTGCAGCTTGATGGTTTTGAAAACCGCGAGATTAAATCGTTAAGCGGAGGCGAGTTTCAAAGAGTAATGCTGGCTAGAATGTTGGCAGGACAGACTGAAAATCTTTTACTTGATGAAGCAATTACTGCTCTTGATATAAAGCATTCACTGGCTTTTCTTGAATTGTGCAAAAAATTATGTGAAAATGGCAAAAGAATTGTTCTCGTTATTCACCAGCTTGAACTTGCCTATAGGTATTGTGATAATATTTTATTACTAGGGTTAAAAAACGGTAAAAGTTTATTCGGTGAAACTAAAAAAATAATGACAAAGAAAAATTTAACTCTTGCTTTTGAAGTTATGACTAAACATGAGAAAGATATTCTTTCTTTTTATTCGGCTAAATAAAAAATATTGTTATTTCAATTATCAGATTTTTGCGCTCTGCCGTAATCATCTTCGGACCTTTCTATATCATCTTCGCCAAAATAACTGCCTGTTTGAATTTCAATAAAAATAAGATTTTCATCGCCTATATTTTTTATGCGATGCCAGTCATTTATTTGAATATCAATAGTTCCACCGGATTGAAGGTTTATTTCTTCGTTGTTTTTTATAACTAGAGCTTTCCCCTTTATAATAAACCAATGCTCAAATCTTTTTAAATGTTTTTGATAGCTTAATCGCTCATTGGGATATACAGTAATTCTTTTTACTTTATGATCATTAGAATCAGAAAGTATTTCATAGTATCCCCACGGCTTATCATATTTCATATTAATAAAGCAAATTTGTTTATGATATACCTTTTGTAAACTAATGTTTAATGGTTAGTTTTAAAAAGTTTTTATTTCTGGTTTTTTTTCGGGATCATACGGATTGAATATTTCTTTTTTATTTAATTTACCGGTTTCATTATCGTAATAATATTTTTCCATCCATTTTACTTCGCCCTTTTCGTATGCTTTAAAAATACTCACTCTTTTTTTTTCATCATACACAGCTTCATAAAATTGATAGTTTCTGTATACTTCTTCAAAATTATTTTCTTCATCTACTTCATATACATTACCGTTTTTTATATAGCTTTCAGAAAAAAGGGGAAGTCCCGGGGTTATAGTTTCTTTTCTTGTTTCTAATAGATTTTTTTCTTTTTTTGTGAGAGATGGTTCAATATTTTCTTTACAGTTAATTAGAAAAAATAAGAAAAGAAAACCTGCAAAAATCTTTAAGTTTAATTTATTCATTAAATTATTCTAACGAATAATTTATATCTATTTTGTAAACTCTTTTCTAAAGTAAGATATGATTTCCCATATTTTTTCTTCATCGAGGTTTGTTGAAGTCCCCTTGCCATAGGCGTCCATATCGGTATCGGGGCTGCCGTTTTCTATAATAAAAAAAAGCTGACCGTCGCTTCTCGTTTTTAAATATCCGGGTTCGCTAAAAGCTATGGGTTTATATCCTAAAACATCGGCTTTTTCGCCTTTTCCGTCACCTTTCTCACCATGGCATTTTTTACATTTTTTTTCAAACGTAATTTTACCTTTTGCGATGGCCTGTTCATTGCCCTCAAACGGATTTTTCTTTTTTTGATATTCTGACGGCGCTTCAGGAAGTTTAGCAGGTTTATATTTTGCAGATTGGGAACCAGTTTTAGAAGAATCGGTATTTTCCGCTGGTTTACAGTTTACAAAAAATAAAACAAAAGTTGATAGTATGATATGTAATAATAAGTTAGTTTTCATTTATTAATTTTAATAAAAACTAATTACGTTGACCAAATTTTTTCATTGTCTTGTTAACTTTTAGACAAACAGCGTTTATTTTTTGTAACAATACAAGTCTGTAAAAAATATAAATACGAGTATCAGTTTAAGTGCAGTATAAAATTACATTTATGAATCATTGTTCCAAGGCAGGCTTCTTGTCATAATTATAAAACCAATAATAAAAACCTCCCACATAAAATTATCAGGTATATATGAGATAAATCCATCCGCGCCATTATTTAATAAAATTAAAAAAGGCTGATATAAAAAAGTAAATAAAACCGTTATACATCCGCCAATAAAAAAGTATTTGTTTCGTTTCAAAAATATGATATTTTCTTTTAGTAGCAAAATATAGCCGCCCCACACAATAAAAAGTATAGATATTAAAACCGGGCATATCCAAGGGCCCGCCCATGCCCATGGTATTAAAAACAATAAATCCCATTCTAATAATTCAACGGGCCAGTTTATCATAACTTTGAGCCAGATATAGTAAAATGCATCCCATACCCCAAATAGAAAAACAAACGCGGCGAAAAATCTTACTGAATTATTTTTTTCAATTATTCTGGCAGCACTTAAAAGCATAATGACAGTCGCGATTTCTCTGCCTATTTCAATACTATAATCTGAAGTTGAAAATATTTTTAAGGGAAATATTTTAAGAATGTTATCAGGATAATAAAGTTCTCTTAGATAAACCACAATAGCCGCTTCAAGGTATGCCATGCTGACCGCGAAAACTACGGGCCAAAAAAATATATTAAGATATCTTTTCATAGTGAATAATTTCTTTATGATTTCTGCCATGCTCTTAATATAAAGAGGGTAGTTTGTCAAATTAATATTGTTATTAACTTTAATTTACTTATGAGTATAGAGTGTTGATATAAAATTGGGTATTATAACAGCTATGGAAAAACATAGCTAAAAAGCGGTATGTTTTTAAATTTATGGGGTATTACATTTATATGAAATGTAGAAAACAGCCTCTCTGGGCTAAAGCAGAGATTAAAAGTGTATGGGAAGTACGGATTGATTCATTCGTTTGGAATAAAATTATCTGTGCAGCGAAGGCGCGCAAAAAAACATATTCATGGATTGTGAGATATTGTGTTTTTGAACTGACGAGAGTAAAAAAACTTCGATGGACCAGGAATATGCTTCATATCCATGAAAAATTGAAATGCCTAACTGTCAAAGACAAGAAACAGCATCGACATATGTTGTGCTTATATGGGGACGATGAGATATTTTTAAGAAATAGCGCTTTAATGCTGGGAATTACAGTCTCTAAGCTGATTAGACTTTCGATTGCTATGCTTATCGACAGAGTTTTAGATGGTAAAACAAGTGAAAAAAATTTATTCAGGCGGGGGATAAAGTTTTTTGCGAAAATTAATATTTTTCGCTCTGCGAAAGATAGTTTAACAGCTATGGTTTTTCATAGCTATAAAAAATTTTTAGAAGAAGAATACTGGGGATTTACTTAAAAACCTTTATTTATTCCCATCTGATAACATCTCGCATTTAAAGTTGAAATAAATTTTTCTTTATAACCCATAATCATTTTTACAATTGGTAGTATTACATACAAAATCAAAATGAAAAATATATATTTTAAAATTCTCTGTTTTTTTATAGTCTTTTTTCTTTACGAGAATACTTTTGCCGGCGACTGGCCCGTGTACAAAGGCAACTTATATTTTACCGGCAATAATGATGAAATTATTGTAAAAAATGGTGACTTAAAATGGCTGTTCCAGGCTCCCGATATTGTTTTAGATGTCATTTTATCTGACGATAAACTTTATTTTAGCGATATAAAAAAAATAATATACTGTCTTGACGCCAAAACTGGTAAAATGATTTGGAGTATAGATTTTAAAGAAATTTCTTCGCAATTTAAAGCTTATGGCAGAATTTCAGGCAAGTCAAAATATCCGGTTGTTTATAAAGATTTTTTAATTCTTTCAGATTCCATTGCCGTATACTGTCTTGATAAACATACGGGAAAAATACTTTGGGCCAGAACGGGCCTGCATGATAAAGATTATTCAACGCCAAAGTCTGCGACAGAGGTAGATGGAATTTATGCCGATCCTCTTCTTTTTAATGACAGTATTTTTTACGCCACAAGAAGAACTTTTCTTTCAAGAAATATTGAAACCGGAAAAATTAACTGGCAGTCAAACGAGTTAAACACGTACAGCGCGTTCCCTTCGTATTACGGTGATACTTTGTTTTCGCAGTCGGTTGATTATATGAATAAAAAATATTATGTTTTTTGTCTTGATATTCATACGGGAAAAACAATCTGGAAAAAACAGCTTGAAATGCCTCTTCAAATATTCGCGCCGGTTATTTATAATGAAAAAGTTTACATCCCCTCGCAAACTAAACTTTATGTTCTAAATATGAGTAACGGTCAAACTGTTTCAGTAATTGATTATAAAGAACTCATAACTTCGCCTTTTTCTTTTACAGACAGCGAAATTAGGTTTGTTTTATCAAATAAAAAAATTGTTGCTGTAGATTCTAAAACCGGTAAAATAAAAAGCGAAAAAAAATTTCCTGAACAATCGTCGCCTAAATTTATAATGATTCAAGATCAAATATATACGGCATACAATCAAAAAATAAACTCTGGCGGTAAATCGGGTACATTTGCTTCGGTAGAGGCTTATTCATTTGAAGATAAAAAACCTTTGTGGAGGTTCGACGCCCTTTTTCCCGGCGGCGCGTCGCAAATTGCGGCTGAAAAGGGAATTTTATTTTTACCGGCGGGTAAAATTTTATACGCATTGGGTGAAAAGGGCGATAATCAGGTAAAAACCGTAGAGGACTATATTGATAAAAAAGAACAGGAAGAAAAAGAAAAGAGTAAAAAAGAAAAAAAGTTTAATTTAAAAATTGAAACAGAGGGCGATAAAGAAAAACCCATCGAGGCCGAAATCATTGAAAAAGAAAACGGCAAAATTACCGGCAGAAAAAAACAAAAATTAAAAGAAGGTGATAACGAAATTAAAATTCCAGAAGATAAAGAAGTTGAAATTGTAATTTCGAAAAAAAATCACTTTCCCGAAGTTATTGACGTAAGGCCGGGCGATAAAGAAGCCAAGGCAAAACTTAATGAAGTTAAAAAAAATAAAAGTTATACCGGCAAAAGTGTTTTTTTTGAAGTTAATAAATCATACTTAAAAAAAGAATCCCTTTCATCTTTAAATAAAATAGCCCAGCTAATGAAAGAAAATCCACAGCTTAATTTAGAAGTACAGGGTCATACCGATTCAACCGGAAGCCGCGAATATAATCTAGAGTTGTCGAGAAAACGGGCCAACTCGGTAGTTGAATATTTAATAAAAAACGGTATACATCCCCAAAGGTTAAAAGTGAAAGGCTACGGTCCCGATAAACCAATTGCCGATAACAAAACAGAAGAGGGCAGATCCAAAAATCGTCGGACTGAATTTTTGTTTTATTAAAACTTGACACCCTGCCTCAAGTAATTATTATACGTAGAACGCTGAATAAGAGGAAGAGAGGTGAAAATCCTCCACTGCCCCGCAGCCGTAATGGGAACGAAAGCCAGATATACCACTGTCAAATTTTGATGGGAAGGTTGGTAAGTAGGCCGCCCACAAGTCGGAATACCAATTCAGTAATTCTCGAGGGGGAACTATGAGTCTATTTACTAAGGGCTTTTGTAAAAAGCCGTCAAAATTATTAGCCATGCTTCGACTTCGCTGCCTTTGGCCAGCTATGCTAACAGCACAGGCGTCAACACAGAGGGCACAGAGATTAACATATAAGTTTGCTTTTTTCTATTTGATATCTCTGCGGGTTTTAAAGTCGTTTAGAAATTTTAGAAAACCTAAATTTGAGTTAATACTCTTTGAAAGACATATAGAAGACATGAGTCTTTTATAAAAATAAAACTCCATATTGTTTATTTTAAGAAATTAACTATGAAAGGCGTTTTATTTTTACTGGTAATATTTGTATCTTCTTTGTACATGTTGTACGCGGCAGATGTCGCGCCCGTTGTTGAAAAAGAAAAAATTGAAAACACAGCAAATAAAGATAGCGATAAAGAAACAGATGATGTGCGCCTTGAGCCTGTTCAAATCAGGGCCAAAAAAACCGGCAAGGGCGCGGAAGGAACATATCAAAATATTTTATTTCATGAGGGCGAAAATAAAACAAGCCAAACTATCAGTCAGGTTTTAGAAAACCAAAGCGGAGTAAAGGTAAACCGTTACGGGGCGCGGGGTACTTACAGCGTTTTATCTATAAGAGGCGCTGCCTCAAACCAAACGGGAATTTACATAGACGGTATTGGGTTAAACGGTCCCCTTGGCGAAAGCGTAAATCTTGAAAATTTACCTATGGATATGTTTCAAAGCGGCGAACTATACCGTTCGTATACGCCCGTACATCTGCCGGGTTCGCACATAGGCGGAGCTTTTGATCTTATACCCGCGTGGCCCAGTGAAGGCGAACGAAATTATTTTATAAATTCGCATGCCAGCAGTCTTCAGGGCGCTTCTTTAGGGTTTGGATTCGCTATGCCTATGACAATGCATTATTTTAAAATAGACGCCAGCAAGAATAAATACCAGTATTTAGACGATAACGGCACAAGACTTTATAATTTTTCAGATGATTCGTTTAAAGAGCGGGAAAATGAAGATTTTAACTCATACGGTTATACCGGAATCTTTTCTTTCAAGAAACCATCGCTTAAAGTATTTCTTGATTTATTCGGCAAAGAAAGGGGCCTGCCGGGGGTTATAGGCGCGCCTCTTTATAAAGTTCGTCTTGATGAAAAAAGAGTTCTGGCAAAAATTTCTTATAATCTTGCTTTATACAATTTTTCAATTATAGAGCTTTTTTCTTCGTATACCAGAGACAGTAATAAAATAAGCGATCCTGAAAATGAATTGTCTTTTGGCATAAGAAAAGAAGAAAGAAAGGGGTCACGGTTTGAAATAGGCGCGATGCCCAAAATTTTTCTTTATAAAAATAATATTATTTTGCATCTGGCGCAAACAGGTTCTTTTTCAAATATAAAAATAGATAATGTTAATTTGGCCGAAAGGCAGGAACTTAACACATCGGCGTCGCTTACTTTTCAAGAACCACAAATTGGGCAAATATTGCTTCAAGAAAAAGCTCTTTTTTTGAAAGATAATCCTAAAGAAGCCTTTAACAGTCTTTTTTTAGCGAATCAAAATCTGGATGAAAAAAAAGCGTCTTATTACAACAGCGCGGTAAGGTTTGAGCTTTTTATTCTAGAACTCTTAAATATAAATAACGAAGCCGAACAAAAATATATTTTTAATATTTACACAATGTTTTCTTCAGGACAAAGGCATCCTTCTTTTGTTGAACGTTATGGCAACGGCCAGCTGGTGATGGCAAACCCTGATATTCTGCCTGAAAGAGCAAATACTTTAGCATGCGGATTTACCGCTTCGTATAAAAAAAATGTTACAATTTTTGATTTAAACTCAGGTATTTTTATGACCCGTTCCCTTGACTCTATTATTTTTATTCAAAATTCAAAACGTACCATGAAATCTGTAAATATAGGCGCGGCTGATTTTAAGGGCCTTGAGACAGAGCTTAAAATTCAATATTATCCATTCTTTTTATCGTCTTTAAAGTACTCTTTTTTAGAAGCTGTAGACGACAGTCAATTTCCTTTTTATAAAGGCAAATCGCTGCCTTTTCTTCCTGGGAACAGCGGTAATTTTTATGCCGAAGCCGGTATAAAAAGATTTAAAATTCTAGGTTCTATAAACTATACAGGGTCGGTATACCGTGACAGGTATAATGTTGAAAAAAATTTTGTAAAGGCGCGCTACCAGCTTGATACGGGATTTTTAGTTTATTTGCGAAACAATGAAAATATAAAATTTACTTTTTTAGTAAAAAATTGTCTGAACGAGCTAAGTTCAGACGTTTTGGGATTCCCTGTTCCCGGTAGAAACTATGAGGTCCAATTTTTTATGAAAATATAAAATGGAGAAAAATAAAATTAAAAATGGAGATTAAAAAATGAAAAAAAGAATAAAAATAATGATAACCATCATAATGGTTTTAACCGGTCTGCAGTATTGCAATAATCAGGTTCCGGCAGAAAAAATTCAGGATACTTTAGATGAGACACAAAATACGGAAGAGCAGCCCCAGAATACAAAAAAATACTTGCTTGTGCATACCACAGATTACACAACAGGAGGGCTTTCTTTGATAAATTTAGAAGACTTAAGCGTATCTATAGACTTACAAAATCCGGCTTCTGATGCCGTATTAAAAACTATTGACGGTGTTCCTTATGTTGTTAATCGTCTTGGGGCAGATAACATTATGCGTTTAGACACAGCCAGTGACTTTAGTATTGTATACGAACAAGGCACAGGTACTCTAAGCAATCCGCAGGATGTCGAAAAACTTGAAAACGGCCTGGGTATTGTTTCTTTATATGCCCAAAACTATTTATCGGTTTTTGATATTTCTACCGGCGTTATTGACGCATCAAAACAAATTGATATCAGCTCATACCAAAGCGCGGCAGATACAGATTCAGCAGTTGAAGCTTCGGGAATGCTTCGTTTTGGCGATTCGGTTTATATTGCCGCTCAAAATCTATATAGTTGGGCGCCTGTTAGTATCGGTACTCTCATAAAAATAAATGCGACTACTCTTGAAGCAACCAGTTCTATTGAAATGCCTTATATGAACCCTTTTTCAGATTTAAAGCACTATAAAACTGAATCGGGCGATGATTGGCTTTATGCGGTAGCAGTTGGCAATTGGGGTAACGCAGACAGCAGTGATGGCGGTGTAATAGCCTATAATTTAACAACATCAACATTTGAAACATCGCCTCTTGATGAAACACAGGCAGGCGATAAAGATATTTTAGATGTACTGATAATTTCTGACACATTAGGTTTTGTTTTACTTTCAGATAAAACAACTTACGCTGCTTCTCTTTCTTCGTTTAATCCGGCTGCTCATACATTGGGTACAACTTTACTTGAAAGTAATGCTTGGAGCATGATTTATGATAATGGTAAATTATATGTGGCCGATCAAAATTTTGCGAATCCCGGAGTTCGAATTTTTGATACAACAACTCTTGAAGAAATTACTACGGCGCCTATAAACGTGGGTTTGCCGCCTAACTCAATGGTTGTAGTTGAATTTTAATTATAAATGCCGTTAAATTCTCGTAAAGATAAAGTTACGCCGGCCCTGATGGTACAGGGTACGGGTTCTAATGTTGGCAAAAGTCTGCTTGCGGCGGCCTTTTGCCGCATCTTTACCGATGATGGCATAAACACGGCTCCTTTTAAGGCGCAGAACATGTCGTTAAATTCTTTTGTAACGGCGAATAATGAAGAAGTAAGCCGATCTATCGCGCTTCAGGCAAAAGCCTGCCGAAAAGACGTTCACGTGAATATGAACCCTGTTTTATTGAAGCCAAACAGCGATACCAGTTCGCAGTGTATTTTGCTTGGCAGGCCCTATAATGAATGGAGCTCAAAAGACTTTTTAAGATCAAAAGAAAAGTTTTGGCAGACTATTAAAAATTCATATAATAAAATATCAAGTGAAAACAATTTAATCATTTTAGAGGGCGCGGGTAGTCCGGGAGAAATTAATTTAAAAAAAAATGATATGGTAAACATGAAAATGGCAAAGCACGCGAGGGCAAAAGTTTTGCTTGCGGGCGATATTGATAAAGGCGGCGTATTCGCGTCGTTCATTGGCCATATTCATGTTATGGAAAAATGGGAGCGTAATTTAATTGCCGGTTTTTTAATTAATAAATTTCGCGGCGACGCTTCACTTTTAACAAGCGCCATAAAAAAAACAAAAGCGTATACCAGTGTTCCTACGCTGGGTATTGTTCCTTATATAAACAATTTAAATCTTCCCGAAGAAGACGGCATGTCGGTTTATCAAAAAAAATCTTCCCGAAAAAATAAAATACATATTGCCGTTATCTCGTATCCTTATATGTCAAATTTTACCGACTTTGACGCTTTTTACATAGAGCCCGATGTTGAGGTTTTTTTTACCAGAAAGCCAAACGATTTAATGAAGGCCGATGTTATTGTTTTACCCGGCAGTAAAAACTTGCGGGCCGATGTAAAATGGCTTTTTCAGCATAATCTGGCCGAAATAATTTTACAATTGGCAAATCAAAAAAAAGAAGTTGTAGGCATATGCGGCGGATTGCAGATTTTAGGCGAAACAATTTTTGATCCCGGCAAAGTAGAGTCTTTACAAGAACATACAAAAGCGCTTGGTCTTATGAATATAAAAACCGAATTTAAAACCGATAAAATTTTAAAAAGAACAACAACCATACATAAAGAATCTAGCTTTGAAGTTACCGGCTATGAAATTCATCATGGTATTTCTAAGGCAGAAAATGTTTCTTCTTTATTTAAACAAAATTCAAGCTTAGGATATAAAAATAATGAAAAAAATATTTGGGGAACTTATCTTCATGGTATATTTGATTCTGATTTATTTCGCCATTGGTGGCTCAATAAAAAGCGAAAAGAAAAAGGTTTTGCTTTGTCTTTGAAAATCAACAAATATGATATAGAGCCTGAAATCAATAAACTGGCCGAAGTCGTAAGAGAAAACGTAAATATGAAAGAGATTTATGCAATACTAAACATATGAAACAGAAAAATAAAATTATATTTGTAACCGGTGGGGCAAGAAGCGGTAAAAGTTCTTTTGCTATTGAACTGGCTTGCAAATATACAAAAAAATATTTTATCGCCACAGCCGAAAAAACCGATCCCGAATTTGAAAAAAGAATTAGGACCCATCAAAAAGAACGAGGCACAGATTTTATAACCATTGAAGAGCCTATTGATTTGGCGAGCGCCCTTATTCGCGCGAATAAAGCAGATTGTATTGTTATAGATTGTTTAACCGTATGGTTGGCCAATCTTCAATATTATAACAAAGATATAACTTTGGCCCGGGATGAATTTATAAATGAAGTAAAAAATATAAATGCTTCTTGTATAATAATAAGTAATGAAGTAGGCATGGGAATTGTTCCCGCTGAAAAAAATACCAGAGAATTTCGCGATGCGCATGGACTCTTGAACCAGAAAATAGCGAAAGAGGCCCATGAGGCGTACCTTCTCGTAAGCGGAATTCCGGTAAAAATAAAATAATAAAAATTTAAAGGAGAAATAAGGTTTGAATTAATTAATCATAAAGAGGATTAGACAGGATTTACATGATTTTCAAGATTAACTAAACTCTTGAAACAATAATGTATGATCCTGTTAATCCTGTCTAAAATTCTTAATTTAATATAACCGAATAACTAAAAATGAAATTTGATATTAAAAAAATAGAGAGTAAAATCTCAGAAAAATTGCAGAAAAAAATTGATACCAAAACGAAGCCTCTTGGTTCACTTGGCGAGCTTGAAAATATCGCCTTAAAAACAGGTTGCATACAAAATACTATAAATCCAAAGTTAATCAATCCGCATATTTTGGTTTTTGCCGGTGATCATGGTATTGCTCAAGAAGGCGTAAGCGCGTATCCCGCAGAAGTAACGCCGCAGATGGTATTAAATTTTATAAACGGCGGAGCGGCCATCAATGTTTTTTGCGAACAAAATCAAATGAACCTAACTGTTATAGACTCGGGAGTAAATTATGATTTTGATAAAAATATCACTCTTGAGCATTTAAAAATTAATAAAGGAACAAAAAATTTTTTAATTGAGCCGGCAATGAGCGGCGAAGAACTGAACCTTGCTGTAGAGCGCGGCGCGAAATTAATTGAAAAAATAAATCAAGCGGGATGTAATGTAGCGGGATTCGGCGAAATGGGTATAGGCAACACAACTTCGGCAGCCGCTGTGATGAGTGTTTTAACCGGCCTGCCGGTTCATGAGTGTGCCGGTAAAGGAACCGGTTTAAGCGGTGAAGGGCTAAAGCATAAAATTAATGTTATTGAGAAAAGTATTCAGGCGCGTAATGCCAAAACATCAGACGCCTTTGAGGTTATGCGAATTCTTGGCGGATTTGAAATGGCAATGATGATGGGTGCCATGTTAAAAGCAGCCGAGCTTAAAATGATACTTTTAATAGACGGATTTATTTCTTCTTCGGTTTTTTTGGCGGCAAACAAAGTATATCCGGAGATTTTAGACTACGCTGTTTTTTGTCATCAATCTGACGAAAACGGACACGGGAATTTATTAAAATATTTAAATGCCGAGCCGCTTTTAAAATTAAATATGAGACTGGGCGAGGGCACAGGCTGCGCTTTAGCGTATCCTGTTATTCAATCAGCAATTTTATTTTTAAATGAGATGGCTTCTTTTGAATCGGCGGGCGTGTCAAACCGTGATTAAAGAAATTAAAATATTTCTTACCGCATTTCAAATTTATACCCGAATACCCGTAAGAAAAAAAGTAATTCCGAGCCAGAATGAAATGAATCAATCTATCCGCTATTTTGCTCTTGTGGGATATTTTACGGCTTTTTTAATGACGGCAGTTTTTATTGGGGCGAATTTATTTTTAAATACAGTATCTTCTGTAATACTTATGGTAATGGCTTCTATTTTTTTTACGGGAGCTTTTCATGAAGACGGATTGATAGATTTATTTGACGGTTTTGGCGGGGGGCAAAGCCGCGATCAAATTTTAAATATAATGAAAGACAGCCGCATAGGCTCATACGGGGCCATAGCCGTTATTTTAAGTTTTGGTCTTAAGGTCTCTCTTCTTTATGAAATAATTGTAATACTTAAAAATAAATATAATGCGAAGGATTTGTATTTTCAGCTACTGCTTGTTTTTATTGTGGCGCAAAGTTTAAGCCGGTGGATGGCTTCTACTTTTACGTATTCGCATTCTTACGCTGGTGAAGCAAAAAAAAGCAAACACCCATTTTTAAGTAAAAAAACAAAGCTTTTTAATTTAGCGCCGGGGTTTATTTTTAGTCTTGCTCCTTTTTATTTTTTTGCCAATTTCATATATTTAACTTTACCGCTTGCTCTTTTGTTTTTTTGGTTGTATTTAAGTTTTCTTTTTAAGAAAAAAATAGGCGGATACACAGGTGACTGCCTTGGGGCCGCCCAGCAGATATTTGAAATTGTAATTTATATTGCTTTTATTGTTTTATGGAAATTTATTTAATACGCCACACGAAAGTAGCCGACACCTCTCTTTGCTATGGCCAAATGGATGTTGAACTTGCCGATACATTTTTCGAAGAAGCCGAGTCGATAAAGAAAAAACTGGGTAATCTAAATAATTTTACATGGTACGCGAGCCCTTTGAGCCGTTGTCAAAAATTAGCCTCTTATCTTTTTGATGATTTTATAACCGATGATAGACTTAAAGAGATAAATTTGGGCGACTGGCAGGGTAAAAAATGGTCCGATGTTTCAAAACAAGAACTTGACAAATGGGCCGAAGAGATAGTTAAAAATCCGCCGCCCAATGGCGAAAGCCTGCATGATTTTGCAAACAGGTTAAAGTTATTTTTAGATGAAATTGTTATAAAAAATAAAAACTCCGTTTTTGTAACCCATGGCGGATGTATTCGCGTTTTTATGGCGCTTATAAAAAATTTGCCTTTGCAAGAAGCGGCTTCTTTACAGGTCGATTACGGAGAAATAAAATACTTTGATATATAGCTAATAAATTCCATAGCGGGTAGTTTTTATACAGGTTTTCCGTTTTTCCATTTGCCAGAGTGGATAATGGTTCCATCAAGAGTTGTCATGGTTCCTTCGCCGTGATAGAATCCATTAAAAAATTCTCCTATATAGCGTCTAAGATTATCGCTGTATGTTCCTTTGCCGTGCATTTCGCCGTCTTTAATCTCGCCTATATATTTTGAACCGTCTTCTTTTTCGATAGTTCCAAATCCGTTAGTTATAACTTTGTTTTTTTCTAATTCTTTTTGTTTTTTTTCTTCCAGTTCTTTTTCGTAATTTTCTCGCGCTATTCGAGTATTTTTTAGTATAGATCCGGCTACTTTACCTTTTACTGTGTAGTCGTTGTTTTTTATTTCTCCGTTTAATTTTGAAATAGCAGCTTTTGATTGAATGGTTAAGATTTGAGCAAGCATCCCCTTGGTAATATATTCTAATTCTATAAATATTTGTCCAATTTTTTTATGAGATTCATTTTTTTGTATTTGAAGAGCTTTTTCAAGCTGCGAATCATTTATTATACCCATAGCCAATAAAATTTCGCCCATGGTCGGTTTTATTTCACTTTGTAATAAATATTTTACAAGACTCATGTGTTCAATAAATCCAAAGTCAACTAGTATTTTTCCGAGTTTTTCACCCGTAATTTTTTGTTTTTCAAGAGCCTGATCTAGTTCTTTATCTGAAATCGCGTTATTTTTAATTAAAATTTCTCCTATTCTAATTTTTTGCTGGTTCATTTGTTTACCTCTTATTTACATAAAAAAATATAATAAATTCTGCATAAAAAAGTCATAAGACATGTTTAAGATATATAAAAAATACAATGTCCCATAAATATATCTCATATAATAATAAAAAAAGATAAAAACATGCAATAAAAATAGATAAAATCTATATGCGTTAATAAATTAAATTCATAAATATTTCTGCTTTCAAATTATTTTAAAAGAGTTTGGCAGAAATATAAAAATTTTAATTTAAAGTAAAGTAAGGAGAAAAATTATGAAAATTAAAAAAAGGATTATATTTACAGCTGTAAGTGTGTTAATCGTAGGTTTAGGATTAATTCAGTTTCTGCACAGCGGACACTCCCATTCCCACGGAGAACTTTTTGAAGTAACTCTAGACAATGGTAAAAAATGGCAAACCGATGAAAATACTAAGAAAAATCTTTCTCAAATAAATAATGCTGTTAAAGATTTCATCGGCAAAAAAGATACACTACAAATAGAAGATCTAAGCTCTCTTCATGAAAACTTAAGCATATCAGTAGAAACAACATTGAAAGAATGTAAGATGGAATCTCGAGCATGCGAAGAACTTGAAAAATACTTTTCTCAAATAATTGTATCTATTAATAAATTTAAAAATAATGATATAAATGAAGCCGTTAAAGCGCTTGATGAAATAGATAAGCATCTTGTGTCTTTTAATGATTACTTTTTTTAAGTTTTTACTGTAAGGGGACGTGCAAAAACAAAGAAAAGATTAAACGCAAAGACGCGGAGGACGCAGAGAAATCCGTAAATTCAACACTTTTCCTTTGCGTTCTTTGCGCCTCTGCGTTAAAAATCTTACTTATTACA
>Ga0224501_10001601_pt1 | contig 17540 bp, 23 predicted proteins | sample SF_Oct11_sed_USG_4_FD_169105 | JGI IMG/M metagenome (GOLD analysis project Ga0224501, IMG submission 169105) | Sediment microbial communities from San Francisco Bay, California, United States - SF_Oct11_sed_USGS_8_1 | ecosystem: Environmental > Aquatic > Marine > Sediment | place: USA... | reverse complement strand
GAGTCTTATCTGGGATCAACCATGAAAGAGGATTCCTTAAGGTATATACACCCGTGAGGGAGCCTTCTCCGAGGATTCTCCTGGGTCAGGTTAGGCTGAGTTTCGGTGGAAGCGAGATCTGTTGAAGCCTGTTATGGAGTAATCTCGAGCTTTCTCTCTTCTTCGATCTCTAGGTCTACCCAAGTTATCAGGTCGCTTCTGGTCAGTTGCCATTGGTAGGCGCTATCATCCAAGGCGGCGTCATCCACTCTCATACTGACTGTGGCTGACCTCCAACTCTCGATCCTGAACACTGGGTTGATGGTCTTCACTTGGCCTCATAGAAGATATCTTGTCATCCATTGTCCTGAGCTAGCTAGTGAAGGAAGATAGAGGTTCGCGTATAAGGTCAGGAAGATCGACGTGGATGAGCGCGGCGGCTGATATGCATCCCAGCTAAGGGACAGTCCTGCCTAACTGGACAGATTGTGCATAGAGGATTCAGGGCTTTGCAGTATCTTCTCCCAAGTGCAATTAGGAGTATATGCACTGAGAAGTACTCCTTGGGATGATAGAGTTCTTGTAGGCTTCTCCTTACAACTTCATAGTCAGCCTTCTCTGGGGCTAAGCCAAGCCTCTTCGAAACCCTGTTTACATGGGTATCCACCGGGATGGTTGGCCTCTCTGCGCAGAACAAGAGCACAATATCGGCTGTTTTCGGTCCAACGCCTGGGAGTTTCATAAGCCTTTCGCGAGCCTCTTCGAGAGGCATAGAGTATATGAAGTCGAGGGAGCCTCCGTATTCTTCCAGCACCGATTTTGAGATCTTCTTAATTGTCTTTGACTTGCTTCGGTATAGGCCTGCGACCCTTAATGCTTCCTCTATCATTTCAACGTCCGCATCTGCAAGTCTTCCAGGTGTTATGAGGATGCTTTTCGAGAGGTTCTCGTAGGCTCTTCTCGTGTTCGCCTCGGCCGTAGATTGGCTGATCACAGTTCTGATTAAGACCTTGAATGGATCATCGGATATGTTCGATAGTTTGGGAACGGAGAACTCGCTCTTCAATATGTCTAGTATTTCGATTGCTCTTTGATGTCTGTTCTCCATGTGTGTGGCCCTCTTACCTCAGAAGCTCTGTTTCCAGATATCCCCTCCTTTGAATTTGACGCTGCGATTTCTCAAAGACAGAAAATATAGGGGTATCGTTTTTAGGAATGATTTCACTCCCAAAAACAGCGCCTAAGAGAGGCTATAACCTCATGTAGCGCATGCTACTTTGGCTTTATGCTTATTTGTTATGCCTTATGTTTCGCCGCAGAGTGCAGTTATTCTCTTCCAGTTCTCGTCTACCCAATGCTGGATGATGTCTATCTCATGCTGGAATTGAGGCTGGAATAGGTGTCTGAATCTTCCCTGCGTCTTCAGGAACTCAGAGACGGGCTGGGGCTTCGTCACCTTCATGTTCAGTTTGTACTTGCCCTTGTCTACCTCATAGACGGGCCAGTAACGAGTCTGAACTGCGAGCCTTGCCAGTTCGATGCTCTGGTCTGAGTCATGCCTCATGCCTAACGGGCAAGGAGAGAACACATGGATAACCGCGGGTCCTTCAACCTCTATTGCTTTCGTCACCTTTGTCATGTAGTCATTCCAATAGGCAGGAGAAGCCGTTGCAGCGAATTCAATCCCATGTGCGGCGCATATACCGATGAAGTCTTTCTTGAACTCCGGCTTTCCAGGAATCTTTGTTCCAGCTGGACTGGTTGTAGTCGCTGCTCCGTGCGGCGTCGCTCCAGACCGCTGTATCCCAGTGTTCATGTAGGCCTCGTTGTCGTAGCATATGTATAGAAAGTCGTGTCCCCTCTCGAGAGCTCCGGACAAGGCCTGAATCCCTATGTCGAAGGTTCCGCCATCGCCCCCGAAGGCGATTATGTCCACATCCTTATCCCAAGCGCCTCTCCTTCTCAGAGCTTTGTATGCTGCTTCTATGCCGGAGGCAACGGCTGCGGCGTTCTCGAAGGCTATATGTGCCCACGGTACGCGCCAAGATGTAAATGGATAAATGGTCGATGCCACCTCGAGGCATCCTGTGGCGTTTGTGATGACCGTTGGACCCCTCAAAGCTTTCAGGGTCATCCTCGCAATTATGCCAGCTCCGCATCCTGCGCATAGTCTATGCCCGGACGTGAACAACTCTTCAGTTGTCAGATCCTTTAATCTCACCATTTCTAGTCCCTCACTCCTATGAACTTCAAAGGTTCTTTAACAATCCCAGTCTTTGCAACTTCAAGGGCTTCATTGAAGACCGCCTCGATATCGAAGGGAGTGATGTCTCTACCCCCTAGGCCGTAGACCCCGTTAAAGACTTTCAATTCCCTTCCATCTTTGTAGAGGCTGGGCAGTATATCGCTGCACAACGGCCCGTAGGGAGCTCCGAAACTGCAAGACCTGTCCAGCACCGCTAGAGCCTTAAGCTTCTTGACCGCCTCGAGAATCTCATCAGCTGGGAAGGGTCGGTAGACCCAGAGCTTGATCACCCCAACCTTCTCGCCTTCATCCCTCAATTTCTTCGCAACAGCCTTGGTGGTTCCGGCTGTGCTTCCTAGACAGATTATGGCGGCGTCAGCGTCCTTCATCCCGTACGTCTCTATGAGGTCATAACTTCTGTTCGTCAAGTTCATGTATTCTTTATTGACTTTCTGTATCACTTCTGAGCTCTTCCTCATTGCATCGACTTGCTGGAGCTTCAACTCGAAATAGTAGTCTGTGAGGCAGAGAGCCCCGATCGTTATCGGCTTGTCAGGATCAATGCTCAAGAACGGCTTCCTCGTAGAGAGGAACTTCGAAATCTCCTCATCCTCTAGGACCTCGACGCCTTCCATCGAGTGAGACAGAATGAAGCCATCCAGGTTGACGGTCACCGGGAGAAGGACATCATGGTCTTCGGCTACCTTGAAGGCTTGTATCATCCAGTCGTATGCTTCCTGGGCATTTTCGGCATATATCTGGATCCACCCGCAGTCTCTGGAACCCATCATGTCCGAGTGGTCGCCATGGATGTTTATTGGTGCGGATAACGCTCGGTTGGCAACTCCCATTACGACCGGACATCTCAATCCGGACGCAATGTAGAGCATCTCATGCATCAAGGCTAATCCCTGGCTTGCCGTAGCTGTGAAAACCCTCGCTCCGGCCAGGCTTGAACCTATACAGGCTGACATGGCTGAGTGCTCAGATTCAACGCAGACGAACTCAGTGTTCACTTCGCCGTTATGAACATACTCACTGAACGCCTCAACCATTATCGTTTGGGGGGTGATCGGATAGGCCGCTACAACATCAACGTTAGACTGCTTTGCGGCGTAAGCTACGGCTTCGTCCCCGGTCAAACCGATTATCTTGCTCATCTTCTCTCCTCCACCATCGTTATCGCATCTTTGGGGCATTCATTCGCGCAGATGCCGCATCCCTTGCAGTAGTCATAGCTGACGGCTACGACCTTTTCCCTCCTGGATATGGCTGCGTCTGGACAGTAGATCCAGCACAGCAAACAGTTTATGCACTTGGCTTCATCTATGATCGGCCTGAAGGCTCTCCAGTCACCAGTCTTGTACTTCATGGCTGATCCTGGTTCGAGAAGCATGCCTCCTATAGGTATTGACTTCCAGCCCGGCTTGTCTGCATCACTCAACTCCATGCACCTCCTCATGAGCTCTCTTGACAACAGCGACGTTCTTCTCACCGACCGTTCCGGGGAAGCGCTCCTGGATCACCTTTGATAGTGAGTCCATCGAGACCAAGGGGACCGTTTTGATCAGTGCACCAAGCATAGCTGTATTGTAGATTGGTCTTCCGAGTATGTCAAGAGCTATCCTCGCGGCATTCACCGTGTATACTTGCGCTTTCTCTACTGCTAGTTCCTTCTTGAGTTCTTTGGGCTCCTTATCAGAGTTTGCCACGACCGTTCCGTTCTCGACCAGTCCTCGCGTTACATCAATCTTACCCAACAATGTGGGGTCTACGATCACTACGATGTTCGGGTTGTATATGTGACTGTGAATAACTATTGGTTCATCTGAGATCCTTGTGTAACCTGTAACCGGGGCGCCTCTTCTCTCTGGGCCGAACTCTGGGAAAGCCTGAACATGCTTTCCGTCTAGCAGTGCTGCGTGGGCGAGTAATCGGCTCACAGTTACGATGCCCTGTCCACCTCTGCCATGCCATCTGACCTCAATTAGCAACTCAATACCCCGCAACATGTTTTTGATGATGTTTGCTCATTAATGCATCATAGGATATAACTCTACCTAGAGGACGATGATTCTCCGGAAATCCATAAAGCAAGGCCTGGGTACGGTGGTATGCCCAGAGGGAAAGCGGCCCGCAAAGAAAGCCCATAGAGCTAGCTAGGCTCCCATGATCATCTGACATATGAAGGCAGCAGTGAATAGAAAGCTTCATGAGGTCAGTATCTGCCCTATCGGCAGCCGTGCTACTTCGCATGTATCCCTATCAGGTAGCTATAGATCGGACTTGTATGGCTCTTAATACTCTACCATCGTCTCTTTGAAGGCCGAATAAAAGGGCGCTAGAGGAAGAGGCAGAAAGCTCGCATTGTACGAGATATGGCGGAGGGAGGTGGATCATCCTCTAGCGCTTATTCAAGAACTGGACCTTGAGGAATATAAGAGCCATATATTGCTGAGTCTGGATCATGGGCATCTATCATAAGATTGGACTCAAAGTATGGTATAGCACGCGCTGACCTCGACGCTGGGATTTCTCAGAGAGAAAAATATACGGGGGGGTATCGATTTTGTCAGTAGAAATCGTCCACAAAATCATGGTTCAAGAGAGACCGCAACTCCCATCCTGCGCTCGTTAGCATCGGATTTCACAAAGCCGAAACATCGCTTCACCGTGCTCTCAGACGTCCTGTTCCTTCTCATGAAGCCTGTAAATCCGGCCTGATTCATGCTTCACACCTTACTCATAGAGGCCTAGTCGCTCGTCATCGCCTTAAGCTTGACCTTGAGGTAAAAGAGGAAATTCTCATACGGAATATCCGGCGGAAAACTATGATCCAACGTAGGAATATAGCCACCTTCAGCGACAAGCTCAGGAACCTTGCTCATCACTTCACGCTTGATAGCCTTCTTCCCTTTGGCTATCTCCCGCTTATCGATCCCACCACTCAAAGCAAGATCATCCCCATGCTCACGCCTAATCTTTTGCGAATCCATCCCCGCAGCCGCCTCAAGCGGCCAGATACAAGTTATCCCAGCCTCGATCAGCAGAGGAATAAGAACTTCAATATTCCCATCACTATCAAGCCAGATGATATCGACCCCATGCTCACGCATAAACTCTGTGACACGCCTGTAACGCGGCAGCACAAACTCTTTGAATATGCGAGGGGAAAAGTGCGGCCCACCCTTATGTGCAAAGTCTTCAAAGAAATTGAAGTAGTCCGGACGCACATCATGCAACGCCTTATGCGTCACCTCCATAGTAAAATCGGCTATGAAGTCCATCATATCATGCACAAGGCTCGCCTTAGTAAAGAAGGCCTTAGAGACCCCCTCAGTCCCCATCCACTGCCTCGCCAGGCTGTAAAATCCAACACCGCCGTTAGGGACAAGACACAAAGGCACATCCCTCTCACGATAGTGCTCCACAATCTGCGGCCAGTTAGGAGGATAACGTCTAGGATCGTGAGGATCATAGCGTTCCTTCATCTTCTCAAAATCCTCACGGCCCTTAACTGGGAAATCCAGATACGTATCCATCGACATCCGCGTGCCCCGCACAGTGCCTACCCTCAACGCCTTGCGCAGCCTGCCTTCTCTGTCACGATAAAGGGTGTACCGATCCGTCTCCTCAAAGACCCGCACCTTGAACGACGGCATAGGCCCAAGTCTAAGCGGCAAGCACGGACGCGACTCAATACCAAAATACCCATGCCCATAAAGTGGACCAGGCTCAGTGAGAAACTCTACCTCTGACATAGCCGGCTCGTAGCCACGTACTCCGCGCCTCATAGCCACATGGCCACTCTTCATAACACGCTTATCAAGGTAGTCCCACGGATACGCTTCTCTAGGCATTCCCTCCCTAAACCACCGCTTCAAAGTCTGCCCCCAATAACCAAGCTCAAAATTCGGAGGCCGACTCACAGGCTCAAAACGCATACATCTCAAAAACCTCTCCCGCGTTCCCATCTGCACGTTCACTTTCCTCCCAAGACACACCCTGAACCACACAATCTGAGCCGCACACCTTTATATACCCCTCAAAGCTATGGATAGACCCAATTAGGGCGCATAACCAGCTAGAAATCACAAAGCATACCAGAAGGCAAACTCCTAAGGTTCAACAAAAAGATTCCTTGAATGTTCTAGATCTGAAATCCATTACCGATCCCCTCCTCGTCGCCCAGGATCCAATACGCCCCATCCTCAGCCTCAACACTCTCCACAGCTCCTCCATGCTCGCCAAAGCTCACACAAAGCATGTGCATCTCCCAAGATTTTTTTCTGGAACGGAGCTCATTTCCAGGCCTATCCAGTAATCGGGCTCCAGGATAACAGCTGCTCCGAAGTCAATACCCACGATAAACGCACGCTAGACGAGCAACAAGGCGAAGCCGGCAGGACATAAGGATAGAGGGGGGGTATCGAATTTACGAGTAGAAATCAGTCACAAATTCATAGTCCAAGAGAGCACCTCGAATACTCCTAACATCAAGGCAAATAGGAGAATGTCACCAAAACTCGTCACCAAAAACGTTACCAATGATAGAGGGAGAGGGGTATTGTTTTTGGGAGTGAAATCTTTCCTAAAAACAGCGTCACAGGGAGGCCATAACTCCCATCTAGCTAGCTCGCTCAGAAGGCATAATTGAAGAACATCAGAGCGTATCTCTCCAGCCTCTTGGGGATTCTCGATGAAGTCATCTTGGAGATTACGAGACGATTCAGTGTGCTTCTCAGACTTTTGGACCATTGAGTCTGACGTACTCCATGCATCATCACCTCTATTCGTGAATAGGCCCCTAACATACTCAAGCCCATGTATAACGAACTGAGAGAAGAGAGTCCAGCTGTCACCAAGAAAAGAGTGAGCAGATTATCCTCCACGGCTAATGGATAAGTCCGCGGTACCCACCCGCTGATCGGGAGATAGACAGCTAGTAAGGAGACAAACCATACGCTTACCAGTGTACTGAACACTATGTACCGTAGATTCTTTCGCAGTCTATCCTTCAGCGCCATACCGTGTCCTAACCTACGATGTGCTTTCTGCCGAGACAGTGATGGTGACAGTCGTCGGCTGATCTGAAGACACTGAACTGGCGGTTGTCGTTATCTCAAAGTTGAACGTCCAAGATCCAGCTACATCCAGATTAATTGAACTGTAACTTGGCGATGCCAGTGTCAAGGTGCATGCTGTTTGACCGCTCGTATGACTAGAACCCCCAGGCACAGTGTCGAATTTGACAACTATGTCATACATCGTATAGTCCGAGGATAAAATGTCCACATCGCTACTCAAGTGCAAATAGACAGCTTTAGTTGTTGTGATGCTTATTGCGTCGCCCAGACTTGCGACAGTAACATTAGTATAGGTCTTCGTCTCTCCTTCGTCTATACTACCCAAAGCAGAATCCTGCAAGGTTATCGTAGCAACGTTAACAATAGTCTGAGTGACAGTCTGAGATGCCTGCTCATAGACAAAAGCTGAGACCGCAACAATCGAAAAGCTCAGCGTTAAGAACAGTACACCTACTAGACTCTTTGCATTCCCCTTCATTTCACTCGCCTGTCCTGTATGTACCGGTTTGATACAGACAAAAAAGCTTTGTTAACTTCGCATTCATACTGCAAGATCATAAGATAACGAATTAAGAACAGGAAGGAAGGACATACTCCCAATCTATACCAGTATTCCATACTTCTTAAAATGAGCTTCAAGCAGAAGTTTCACTGAGATGCCCAAGAAGCAAGAACAGATGATCGGCTTACTCTTCATTCTAGTAGGCATCTCAATACCGGCTGTATCTGCCTTCGTGTATCAACAACAATCGCTGGGCATAGCTCAGACCATAAGAAACACACAACTCTGGGTAAACAATTTCGATGCCACAAGAGACCAATGGGCCAAGAACGGATCCTCCCCGTATGTAGCAGCCCAAGACGAGCCGGATCACTGTGTTTATGGCGAAAAAGGAGGAGCCGGATCCAGAAACGGAGACCAGATTGGAGATTTCGAATTTGAGGACACAAACCAAACCGGAACAATAGTCTCCGTCAAACTAAGGGTCTACGGCCATGCCAGCACAACTAAACCCAATCAATGCTACTTCTCAATCTACCTATGGGATGGAACTTCTTGGACTAAGGTAATGGAAGTCAAAAACGGAAATGTCTACGCATGGCAAGAGGCCGACGTAACCTCATACCTCCCGACCTGGGACCAGATAAACGGAGCCAAGATCTACCTCATCACAGAAGCCAAAGGCGGCGGCAACGGCGAAGGAGGACAAGCATGTGATGCAGCACTACTCGTGATAGACTACTAATAGTCAAGACTCTCCGGAAACCTCCTCATCCCATGACCCAAGATTCCGGGCCTCCATGTGCTCCCAATAGACTTCACAATCATAGGAACAGTAACTCATACAAAACAGAAAAACAGGTAATCGCATGCAATGGCCAGGGAAAATCAATAGAATAACAGATGATAGAAGACGGATAAAAAGACCAGCGCTACACTAATACATAGCTAGATCGTCTAGATTGACTATATCGCTGACTAGTGTAGCACATGAGCAAAGCTCAAGTCAACGTAAGGCTTCAAAGAGAACTTCTCGACGAGATAGATGAAATGATAAAGAGCGGACACTTCTCAAGCAAGACAGAAGCCTTCTCAGAAGCCATAAAACTGCTGATAAGAACACACAAAGGCGAGACATTAGCCAAGAAGATAGACCGAATAAGAGAAGAGACTGAAGGCTACGCCAGCCCGACTGAGGCCGTGATCTCATCCCACGAAGAGGAAGACGAACAACTTGGATGAAGCCCTAGCCCTCGACGCATCCGTAATCGCCAAGTGGTTCAGGAAAGGCGAGGAACATGAACGGGAAGCCCTAAGCCTCAGAGACAAGATTCTGGCCTCTCAAGTCCAAGCCGTCACGTCTGAATGGCTCCTCCTAGAGGTGGTGCGAGCCCTGGTCGAGGCCAATTATCCAAAGGAGAAGGTTGAAGAAGCCTACTTCACTCTGAAGGAGATCACTTCATTAGGGTTCATCGAAGCCATTCCCGTCGGAAAAACATTAGATGAAGCCAAGGATATCGAGATCACCCTCTCCCTCTTCGCCTCAGACGCGGTCTACCTAGCTACAGCCATCATCAGCCACGCAACCCTAATCACTGAAGGCAAACACATGCTCAACAGGAATGTTAAGAGTTATGCACAAAGAGAAGGCATAAAGATCATTAGCCTCAAAGAGGAATCTCAGTAACCACTTTTTACTATTCAGTAAGGCCTGCTATCTCTCATTTCCCCCTTCAGAGTTTCCTCAAGTTTCTTGGCGAATCCCAGATTAGCGAAAGCCCTCAAACGCTTAACAGTAGTATCATAGGAGTCGATCCTCTCCACCTCCAAAGTCTCAGAATACCTTCCACAACGATCAACCTCATCCAACCTATCAATCAAGATCCTCCGCTCCTCCTCTGGCATAACCTCAGGATCAGTCATAGCAGCAGCACGAGCATAAATCCCCTCATCTAAGAGATAAGCAAGCGCTGTGAAAGGAAGCTCACAGAACCTTCCAATCGCACCTGTTCTCCTAGTAAAGCCTTCGGGAGTCGCCGCCTTGAACGAAACTCTGACATAGATGAACCTCGAGAACCTGGACAAACTCTTCACATAATCTCTATCCGCACCGAAGAGTATCCCATTCGTCTCCAAATAGAAAGGATACCCTGACCCCCCCACATACTCAAGCAGCGCAAGCAGATGCTCCTTCCCAATCGTCGGCTCACAACCAGAAAGACGCAGCTTATCGACTTTTGGAATGCTTTTTCTCCAATAGTCAGAGTAGGCTATCCCCCTATCCGCAGCATCAAGAAGCCTCCGAGCCGCCTCCCCAGGGGAATAGAACTTCCCAAACCTCTCGGGGAAATCCCTCGACCAGTTGCTCCAACAGTAGATACACCTCAAACAGCATCCAGCAGCATAACCAGTAGCTATGCCCCTATAGACAGGAACAGAATAGAAGCCGGTGTACTTTCTCTCCAGCCCTTCAGAACCTTCTCTGGTTACCATCTTCTCTGTCTCTCTTGCCAACTCCAAAGGGTCGAAAGGCTCCGATTCTGGAGTGAGGAAACGCTGGTAAGTCACTTACTCCGCTCCCAGAAATCTCCTGAGAACTTTGGAGTGAGCATAGGAACCTTCTTCCGGTATTTCTCATACTCTCTTCCAAACTCTTTTACCAGCTCATCCTCCTCCTTCCTTGAGATCAGATATATCAGTACGATCAAAACGGGAGTAAAGAGCATCGAATACAGAACAGAGAGGAGAAAAGACACGCCAAGATGAGACAGAATCCACCCAAGATACTGAGGATGTCTCACAATCCCATACACTCCCTTCGTCGCCAATCGCTTCGGCGCACGATGAGTCTCAGCCACATCAAACCCAACCGCCGCTACGCCTCTAATGGCAATCCAAGCACCAAACAACACCAAAGGCAGAGAAATCACCAAATGTAGAACCGGCACCGGAAAGCCAGCAATCGGAATCGAAAGGTCCGAAAATATCGGAATCATGAATTTCGGCTGGGGCGAAACCCACAACCCCAGCAGAAAAGCGAACTCCATCCAACCAGAGACCAACCCATAGATCTTCCCGATCCTGATTGCCGTCTCCTCACCATATCTTCTTCGAAGCCTGATATGCTCAACCGACCTAAAGTGAAGGAACACGGCAACAAACATACAAACCACACAAGCAAGAAACCAAACATACATCCTAACCACAGACCTTCAGGTCGTCGTGAGCTTAGAGGAGGCTACTTTGGGGTCTGGCACCGGATACAAATGTAATCTCAGCAAGCCGCGCAACCCCCCTTCCTATGGGAAAGCCTTAGATTGAATATCTAGCCCGTTCAAGGCTTCATACTTTTCAGATTGTTTCTCGGGAACTTAACATACATTCAGATCGACTTAGGGGGACATACGGACCAGGTTCTTTGTGGACTTCCCTTAGGAGAGTCTTCAAGTGCCGACAAGTGTGGTGGATTGCTCGATTTCATCAATCAACCGTATATCGGTAATAATCTTATCAAGATGCCCCAAGCTCTCAGCCTCAATGCGGACGACCAGATCATAGAGGCCATAAGTAACTATGACTTCCGAAACTTCCTTCATCTTTCGAATCTTCTCCGCAACTTCATGTTCAGTTCCCCGCTTTACAGTGGCGACAAAATAGGCTTTCACACCTTCTATCATGCTACTTCATCTCTGTATGCCTAATCGACGAACGGAGTTAAAACGTTTTTTAGCGTACACGAAGCCTAGACGGGTCTGGTCTCAGCTTTGATGCGTGCTAACATTTAGCGTCTCCGTAGAAGCGTGGGTGAAAGCATAGTGGCTTTCCGGCTGGTGTCCCTCCGAGGTTCATCGTTCCTGGGGGATCCGCAATCGAGTGCACAACAGTTGTGCTGACAATCGAAGAGAAATAGAGATAGGGATAGTGAAAGAACTCAGCTTCGTTCCTACAGCGACGAAAGCAGACTAGTGTTTTCTTTGCTCAGGACATATGGAACATGCACATGTGGGCCTCCGCTCACCATATGTCTCCAGAATGAAGAACGTCATATGGTTGGAGGCTATCTCTCATAAGGCGGATCCACTTACTAACCTGAACGGTTTTGGATCAGCGCGCTGATGATAAATATATGGAATATATTACTGTGTAGGGAGAGGTGGGTAGTCTTGGTTTGGGGATACATTCTTATTACGACTGCTCTAGGTAAGGCCCTTGAAGTTGCCTCAAGAGTCGCCAAAGTTGAAGGAGTCGAGAGTGCTTGCGCGGTCACTGGTGCCTTTGACGTAGTCGCTACCTTCGATGTTGAAAGTCTGGAAGATGTGGGAAGCATCGTTGTCGAAGGAATACATTTGATAGAAGGGAAATCGAATGCAGATGAACCAGAAGTCAAATTGACTCGTGTACCCGTCCCCTAGCGCGCGCCAAGAAAAAGTGGGTGAAGCTGTCTACATTGTGACGAGAGAAAGCAGCATCAGAGCAGGGGACTTTGCGAAAATGAGGGTCGGTAAGTGTTGTGGGCATCTTCAATCGGTTGATTCCTGTTTCACCAAGTCTTCTATTCCTTCAGGCAGTTTCCACTGCGGCTCGAACCCTAGAAGAAGTCGTGCTTTTGTTATGTCGTACACAAACATCTGAATGTCAAACTGTCTAGGGGGTTCAATTTTCATTCCGAGATCTGAGTGCATGGTTTGTAGGCACAGTCTGCATGTTTCTTTTATTGACGTGGCTATTCCTGTTCCTATGTTGTACACTTGATCTAGGTATTCAGACTCTAACGCTAGAATGTTTGCTTCTACAACATCTTTCACATAGATGAAGTCGTTTGTCTGCCTTCCGCCGAAGATTATCGGCTGTTGTCCCTGTTTGATCCGTTTTATGAAGCTACCTATCGCTCCCCAGTCTTTTCCTTGTCCATAAACGTAAGCGTATCTGAGTATGACATAGTCAACCTGGTCTCCATAGAGCATCATCCAGTCTTCTGCTTGTTTCTTCGTTAGTCCATAGATGCTTGTGGGGTTTCTTGGACTGTCTTCCTTTATTGGAACTGTGCAGTACTTGTGGTACACGCTTCCCGTAGACGAGTAAACCAGCCTCTCAGCTTTCTTATGTATGCAACTATTTATGACATTAAGCGTTCCCTCAACGTTCACTCTGACTGCCATTGCAGGATTCTGTCCAGCACCCCCAAACGTGGAGACTGCAGCCAGATGTAAGACCTTGTCTCCTTGATTTATATGCGAACTTAGTTGGGGGGACAGTATATCGCACTGTGCATTCTTCAGATTCTTGTGTTTCACGCCTAGGGGTCTTTTATCAATCCCTGTTATTTCATACCCTCTCTCTAGCAGCTCTTTAACTGTATGTTTCCCGATGAATCCTGATGCCCCTGTTACAACAATAGTCATTCCAGTACACTTCCCTCCATCTTTCTGGGTGACCCGTAATTAAAGCCTTGTTGATAAATGTTGTTTGCTCAACGTCTCGGAGCTGGCTAGACCAGGAAAAGAACACCGAAAACAACGAAATTTGGCTGAGTGTATACAGCTAATCGGGGGGGGAAAGACTTGCTTGCGCCGCTATGACACCTCTATCTCCTCAGCCGCTTCCTCCTCGATCAATATGCGAGCGTTTTCAACAGGCAGCGAAGCGACGTCTTCAGGCCTAAACGGCCCATAAGTCCTCATATCAACTCCTATAATGGCTGGAATCTCCTTGAGAATCCGGACCACAACGTTCTTAGACTTAGCCTTCTCCTCAACCTTTGACAGACGTCCCAGCGAAATGCTCTCCAGAACACCGAGATAAGACTCAGTTGAGGGCAGAGTCTTCTCGTAAAGGCTCATCTCCTGTTCTGTCAACGAGGTGCCCGGCACAATCTTTCCAGCCGAAACCAAAAGCATAATCTTCCCATAGCGAGCTCGAACCAGCTCCTCAGTCAACCTCAAGACCTTCTCCCTCTCCTGCAACAGCAATCTACCTCTAAGCGTCTTCTCGTCGAGCATCCTCCCCTCTTCCTTGATCTTGCTTATGTAGTCGGTTAGCTGGGCAAAGAAATCTCTCGAAAGGGCTTGAATCTCCTCGGATTCTTTCTCCTTCCGCCAGGCCTCGTACAACTCATCATACAAAGCTAAGCCACCTCCGCTAAGCCCTTGCAGAGCAGAAGCATAGCAGGGGCCATCGGCAACTCAATCCTCTCGTTCCTGAATGGGCCGAACGACTCATCCCCTAGCCCAAACTCAGGAGCCTCCTCAACGAATATTGTGGCTTCTCCTTCTTTAAATGCTACCGCCTCCCTGAACGGATCGAAGCCCTCTATCTCTGAGGTTGAGAAGGCGACTTTCATCAAACCAGTCTTCCCGTGCAATGTATTGGTCAGACGGATCAAACGATGGATATCCGTCGTCACAACAGTATCAATCTTCGCGGAGTGCATCTTCATAACCTGTTGTGCAACGATCTTCCAATTCTCGGGCCCAACACCCTTTACTTGATTCCAGGGACCACCCGAATCCCAGCTCTGCAGGATGAGAGCCTTATCCCTAATCAAAGCGTCCACAACCCTCTTCTTCAATCCCAACAGCAGCAGCTTATCCTTCTGGGGATTCTTAAGGAACTCGTAGGTTCCCCTCGCGATTCGTCCCCGCCACCCAAAGTCATCCAATCTAGGACCGGACAGCATGTCGCTTCTGTTGGAAGATCGCTTCAACCCGTGAAATTCCGCCTCGAGACCCGTGCCGGTCACGTAATCAACTATCTCCTTCCTAGCCATCGAATCCATCTTCTGAATCTCTTCATTCTCCACATGGACGTGATATCCACGATGCCCACTGAAGGAGACCATTACATCATCCAACGCGAATCCGAAGTCCTTCGTCAACATCTCTACAAGTTTAACAGTCTCCTGTTTTGCTGATTCCAGGCAGACATTGCAGGGCCACGTCTTTTCATCGAATGATCGACCTCCACAGATGGGACAAGTTTCAGGTGCAATCCCCTTTCCGGAGAAGCTGCAACCTTTGCAGGTCCATTTGTCATGAACCTTGCGGCAATCGGTGGCAATGTGGTCTGCATCTATATCGAAGTATAGGTCAGCTCCCAACCAGCCTTTACTCTCCATCTTCTCCTCGGGAGACTCGTAATAGGCGGTTGAGTAATATGCGTGCAGGGGAACGTTTCTAACAAGGAAGGATCTAAGCCCCTCTATATTGCTGAACCCCTTATGCCTGACCATAACCCCCCCGTTGAAGAGAAGGATGCCAAACTCTCTCCGCTCGATCGATGAAGGAGCCACAATCCTATGAGATTCCTCCTCGTAAAACCGATGAAACTTGTTGCGAACAAGAGATTTCGTCTTCGGGTTCATGTCTAACCAGCGGCGGCCGCTGTCTTGATTGTTCTCAATCTTCGTCGATAATAAGCCAAAGGGTGGCGAACCGTGCTACACATGTCGTCCGTCCCTGGGCATAGACCGTGAGTCTGCAATGTAGCACAGCTCGGCGGCATGTAGCTAGTTCTTGAACCCTTAGAACCGGCTATATGCTCAACCTGATATCTCGTCATCCTCTCATTGAAGTCCGCGGAAGAACGGAAGAGGTCAATAACCTTTTCTGGCGGCACGCCAACACGTAGGAGAAACGATACCAAGGCGAATCGTCCAAGATGGGAGAGATGGCTCCCAGACTCTGCAGCGTCATACAGCTGCCTTATGCAAGGAGGGAAGGCGGCGTTGACAGCGGTTTTCGGCAGCTCCTCAAACCGAGTCTTCCCGGTCTCTAATGCGTATATCTGAACCAGCCTGTCCACACGTTCGATCACGTTCTCCGACAGCATGGGTCGGACTTTTGCCTGCAGCTTCTCTTCCACATGCTTGCGCACCTCCTCCTGGAGAAGACGCGCGATCTCTCGTTTCGACAGATAGACATGCCCGTCTTGTATCGCTCTATTGACAAGCTTCCACTCCTTCTCGCGGAAGTTCTTTGCATTCTCCAAGAAATCAACAAGATGCAGGGCAAAACCGTAGCTTCCCAGGCGTACCTTTCCCCTTGCCCTCTTAAGCCTCCACTTTACTGAGCTCGTTATGTCAAGTATTTTCATGTCGTCCTCAAGTCTCAGCAGATTGGAAGTTCGCCTCGCCTCTGCCAAGGCGTACCTTCTCCTTATATAGTCATTATTCGTTGCCGCAGCCATCATGACGGCAACTGGAAAGGAGGGTATCTCGATGTCTTCATCTCGTTCGCGGTAGCTTACTTCAGGCGGATTGCTCTGGAGAGCCTCTTCTATCCGATTCTCAGCCCTATCTAGAATAGGCTTGAGCTCAGGGTTTGCTAGGTTCTCTATCCTCAGATCTAGAAGCCTAATGTACTCTGCAGCCTCAGAAGTGAACGGATATTTGGCCAGATCGATTTTGGTGAGTACAAGTCTCACCCCCAAGATCTAAGAGTCTCTATTCGACCTCTATGCGGGGAGCCAGATAGTATGCCAATTTCCCTTCGTACTGCTGCTTGAAGTCGAGCCGAATAGGCATATCGGTTGAGAACTCGATCGCAACCACGTCTGAGGTTGCCCCCGCGGCTCTAACGATCTCCGTCAGATAACTCAAGCTGAAGGTAGCCTTGGATGGTTCCTTCGATTCTACGGACAGGAGTGCGTCGCTTCCCTTCTGCATCTCGATGTTTGCGCCCATCAGGTCTCCCTTGGCGTTCATCAGTATCTTTTCACCGTCCGTTTCAATCCTAACGTGGTCACTAACCAAGGCGACGTCGTCAAGTGCTTGGCGCAATCCTTCGGTTGTAAGCGTGGCCCTCGCGTTGAAAGTGATATTCGGGGTTGGTATCTCCTCTTCAGTAGCCTCCAGGGTAGGCATGTTGAAGGATCGGTTGTACCTCCCCTTTATGACGATTCTGAACTGTCCAGTCTTCTCGTCGAGCGAGAGTTCTACGGACTCGTCTCTTCCAGCTCTCCTCAGAAGCTTGAGCAGTTCACTCATGTTCATGCAGATCTTCATTTTCTCGGTGGCGTTGTACTCGTCAAAGGCGGATTTTTCCATGAGAAAGTCTACCATAGCGACACGTGAAGGATCCATGGCCCTTAGACTTATCCTGTCAGGCGTCACGTCGAAGGTTGCTTCGTCTACAAGCGTAGAAATTGCTGTAAACACATCCTTTACGATCTTCGAATCAGCCACCTTAATGCTAAACATCAGTAGACCCCTTACCATAAATCCTACAAAGGGTATCTGCTATTCCTTATTATCTTTTGGGTGAACCATAATTTAAGGATACATATCACAGTTAAAAGTATAAAGAGTGAAATTGTGACTAGCTAACGCGAGCGTCAAAGTGATAACATGCAGCCAAAAGGTGGTTCTGAGAGGAGGGTGATAGCTGATCTTCACATTCACAGCAGGTTTAGCCGTGCCACCAGCATGAGGATGAACATAGATGAGATAACCCGTTTCGCAGAGACAAAGGGCCTAACGGTGGTTGGCACTGGAGACTTCACCCACCCAAAATGGCACAAAGAATTGAAGGATAATCTCGTTGGCGATTCGGAGGAAGAACTCTATAAACCAGCTAGTAAACCAGATTCCTCTCTTCGATACATAATCACAGGGGAGGTCTGCACGATCTTCAACATTGGCAACACTGCAAAGAAGATACACCACCTAATCTTATCGCCCAGTCTGGAGACAGCAGACCAGATAAACGATCGACTTGCCCCCTATGGTGAC
>Ga0224501_10001600_pt1 | contig 17543 bp, 13 predicted proteins | sample SF_Oct11_sed_USG_4_FD_169105 | JGI IMG/M metagenome (GOLD analysis project Ga0224501, IMG submission 169105) | Sediment microbial communities from San Francisco Bay, California, United States - SF_Oct11_sed_USGS_8_1 | ecosystem: Environmental > Aquatic > Marine > Sediment | place: USA... | reverse complement strand
TGGGTGGATTGTTCATCGCAGTCACCACTTTCGCAAAACTTCTTCATTTTTTAGCACCTAGATTCTCATAGTAAAACAGTGCAACAGTCTTCACACAATACTTGCCCAAATTCGGAAAACCGCTAATTGTCCTATCATCCCAACGAATTCGTCTTTGACATCGCTACCCGCTTCAACCCCAGAAACCCAAAACACCTAGTTATTTGGTCGCGTTATCGGAGTTGTATCGTCTCTGAAGACCCACCCTCGATCGTAATAGTTTTCGTTTCCGGCTAGTAGCTGGGTGTAAAAACTCTGAACGAATACTTGGCAAACTCCTGTAGACAAATTCCGCCGGCGCTGGTCGTCTTTTTTGTGTACGAGTTCAGGTACAAGGCTTAGATATTATATGGGACATCGTCTCGGGATCTTGACCGAGACTATTATTAATCGTAAAAGTTATAAATAAGTGACTAGTTAGTGACACTGACTGTAGTCTACAGGTAACAGTGTAGTGTTGGACTTGGAGTTGGTGGCTTGGAGTTGGTCAGTTCTGACCGACTTACTGAGTTACTTACTTACTCAATTAGTAACTCACTTAGTTATTTACGTCCACGATACGCTACACTGACTTACTGACTGACTCAGAGTCAGTCACTGAGTCACTACTGAGTCAGTGTCACTAGTGTATTGGCATTACTATTAGTTGGTTGTTACTTGAAGTTGAGCTCCTTAAAAAGTTAAAAACCATGTATTATGTAAATTGCTGTCTGTGTCTGGCTCCCACACTAACCCAGTCACCTGAAAGTTGAAGCTCTCTCAGTCAGTCTCTGTTCAGTCTTCAGACTTCAGTCTCGTGGTTTCTTGAGATTGCATTGATTGATTGGCTTGTAGTGTGAAATCAACACCAAGATATAACGAACACTGTTAGCGGCATGCCATGGTCTAGATCTAATTCTTACGACATGGTACACTCAGGTCATTCTAACCCAAATCGCCGCCTGCAGAGAACAGAAAGCCGAGTGGATAAGCTCAAAAGGTTAGTCGGGGGAGTAGTGCTATCATAGTTAAGGCTGCAGTTATATATGTGTAGATGTGGACATGTACCACCACGATATGATAATATGCGCCTAAAAGTAGTTCGGTGAAGCCATAAACACTTTTTGACACTACCCGCCTGTGTACGATCCCACACCACCGTGACATAACAGACCATAAGAAACGTATTCTCGGCAGTAATAAAAGTATCTCATCATCATCAGCGGCAGCAAAGAATAGAGCTTTTAGCCGCTGAACCATCTGCTAGTACATCATTAGTTTGCTAGAAGGTGAGCATAGGATACGCGCTATCATATACATGTTGATGTTTTAGCTCTGTCAACAATTAGTACCACATCGATCCCACTCTCATTGTCATGAACTCAAACTGATCAGATGAAATTGTATCCTTTTATACAGGCAAGTCAGTCAGGGTGCAAGCACATGGCTTGGGCTCGAACAAGACCAGAGCTCCACAATATGGCTACAGAGGCGAGCTGCATTTCATGGCTCCAGTTTGGTGATGGGAAGTGGCAAACAAGAGAAGTTTAAGGCCAAGCTGGACAAAGAATGCCAAGATGAAGAAATGGCTGCACCCACGCCCAGGGACCCCCTGCACAAACCGGGTAAAAATGACCATTGAACTGAGCTTTATTTTATAAACCTCATGGTGCCTCTTCCGTTTGAACACTATTATACCTATGTAAGGGTGGATTAATCACTAAGTAATACCCATATGATCCAAGAGAGATTGTTTCTAGTTTGTTCAAGTATCACGGTATAATTCTCTATGGGCTATATAATAGATGGGACTAAAATTCCAAGAATTGTCCTGTGGCGTTCTGTTAGTGAACAGCCAGGTAAGTTGATGTCGCTAAACTGAGATATATTTAAGTTGTAACATTTATTTTATCCTGTATATTTTGCGCAATTTTTATTCATTCGCCTTGTTAGAATAATTTGTGGAAAGTTGAGTAAATGTTGTTCGCATATCATCGTGTACCTGTGCGTTGTTATTGTATGCATGGCATTGCCTCCGAAGCAGTACGGCCCAGTTTTATGTTATACTGGGAATGAAATGGAGCTGTGTTGTTGATTGTTTATGATCTGGAGAGATTGGTTTACTAAATCTCTCTGCTTGTTACCTGCTACCAAGAGTCCCGACCTCCTCTGGACTCGGGGAAGTCGAGGTACAAATTTGCCCTTCACCATTTGGGTGACTGTGTTCTGATCTTAAGAAATAACATAATTTAATTGTCGCTAGTGATCTGCGAATGAGTTACATTGTTTTGCAACCCATTATTCGACGCTGTATTGGTATCCATAGTTAGGAGGATATCTCATGGTAACTGTGTTATGTGTTCTTTAGTATACTGCTGTCTCCTAACCTGACTAGAATAGGGTCATTTGAAAGGTGGGTGTCATATCCTCCCATCATGAATATGACATTGCACTGCCGTTTCAGTCACTGGTCATTGTCTATCCGAATTAAGGGATACCAACACTCCTGTTGTTTGTGAAGCAGTTCACCTCCCAGTACTCTTCATTCAATCATGTAGCTTCACCCTGAGTCGGCGGGTAATCGGAATTGGCCCTGGACATGGTCAGCTTCCACAATGTCAACACTGCTTAAGCTCGCAGATTCATTAGCCGTGGTCTTTTCCGCACTGCAACTGACGGCAAATCATTGTTTATCAACCTCTCCTCCCGAAACTGTCTAAAACAAAGCTGGCCAATCGGTGGCCCGAGCTATTTAAGCATATCCCAAAACGGTTAACACCTATAACTCACTAAAAAATTTTAATTTCTCAACGGAGTCGGTAATACGATGTGCGCACATAGACACTCGAACATGTCATAGATTGCCCTAGTACACGCGGCAACTGATTCGTCTGAGATATGGTCCATAAGCGGCCCCAGCTATCAGCCCATTTTCCAAAATTGGTTCCAATTCTCAAAAGGATGGGCATCTCTGGTTTAGAGAATAACTGGAAATGTATATTCTAATGATAACTGATTTTCTTTTGTTTAGGAACTGCCTATAGACCACAGCAGGTTGATTTGGATGATGTTGATTTAGCCGGCCGGCCTTCTTTATCCAGTGTGTTTACTAGAGCATCCGCTGGCACGAGGCGAAAGCTTCACAAGAAAGATTCAGTCGCTAAAATGGCCCTGGATGGAATCTCACAAGTATTGGTGAGAATCAACATGCTCTGTCTTTGTTTTACTCCATTTTTTTTGTGTCATCAATCAGATTGAAGGAGCTGTGGTTTCTTTGGCGCGCGCGATTCTTCTTGTTAGGCTCCTGTGTTCCGAGGCCAACAATCCACAAAAAGAGAACATATGGGTAAAATATTGTTTGAATTGATTCAATTTTAAAATGCTATTTTGGTGACCAGAAATCATTGTCCATTAAACAAACAATCCAGACCAGTTTAGATTCCCTATGTTAGAAATCATGCTGTAGTCTGCAGGAAGATGACTTTCAGGATTACTATTGCAGGGTTTCAAAGGCCCAAACAAGCCCCACAACAGAATATACAGCGTGCAAAGTAGAACCAAAGCACCAGGGAGTTTGGGGTAAGTATGCCACACCATCACCTAACGGTTTACAGGCCACCATGAGATTGATAGTCTTACCTTAAAACTAAACACTATTTTGATTCCCGTTGATGTAGCCAAAACAATGTGTACTTGGTTATCAGAGCCAAGCCGCGAGAACATACCGGTTTGTGAAGATAAATGATACATAAGTCATTAACAGTGAAACTTACAGGTAGAAAAACTATATAGAAAGCTGAGAAGCTCACAGTAAGCCAATATCAGAATATTACTGATAGAATAGACTCCGCGTTCTCCCGATAGAAATCCACTTTTTATTGCACAGACCGAGTGAACTGCATGACAGTGAAACGCTGCTGTCGCAGCTGCCACCAGAAACTATCAGTGAGGAAAATGACCTAGATGATGATGTATTCTTTGATAACAAATCCCACGGCACATCTGCCGTTGACCTCAGTGCCGGCGAGCCTTTACAGCTAATTAAACCAGAGATCTCTACAACCCTTAGGAGTGTGTAAGTCTTGGCTCTCAATATGAATACATAGGCAATTGTCAATAGAAACGTCAGGGAGATTTAGTTATGAGGGCAGTAATGAACACGTGAAGGCGTTGTTACAATAATCCAAATAATGCCAGAGGGCAAATAACTCCACATTAGCCTCAACAAGTTTCAAGTTGTCTTCCCTTGCCAAAATTCACAGCAAGTTCAACACAATTTTGATGGTGCCTCAACACAACGAGACTGTTCCCAGTTTCTGCCCAGTAGCATAGGCTGTTTGTTAATCCCTATCCGCATCAATGGTATTCAATTGCTTTATAAATTATGTTTATCCCGAGGAGATGGTTTGCGTCATTTTTACCGGTGGACATCTTGACTGTCTAGCCTTCCACTGACTCGGCGTATCCCTCTAGGCCTGTTCATGGCGGTTGGGGTAGACCGGTTGAGAAGAAGCCCATACCAGACACGCCAGCGCCAGAGGATGAACCGGACTTCGTGTTTCCCACTCGAATCATGGAGAAAGTAACTGAAACCGTCCTTGAGAAACCAGAAAAGCGGAGATTGGGTGAAGGTATTATAGGTCAACTCTTCCAGCGTACTCTAAAAGAAGACCATGGAGTCAAAGATCAACTCGACAGTCTCAGTGATCATAGGTTTGTTATAACGGTCTAAGTATCGCCTCAAACTGTGTAAATTTTTGGCCTTGTAGTGTTTCTAACTCTTGCCCGAATAAGGGGATTTCATACTACACATTGGGTCTTTCTGGACACTTCCATGATCATTGACTGCTCCCTTACTTAATTATCAATTTGTGTCTATGGTTCGACTTAAACACATACCTCGGTGCTTTCAAAGATTATACCAAGATAGATCACGAGGCCTATTTTCCGAATGATGCGGCTGGGTCTTCGTAGGGGCTCTAGTTACACGGTCTATGACACTGTGTCACTTCACGCGATTTACGTTGCAATTAGATTGTACTTAATGTCAATGTCTTGTGCCGTCTGATCGAAATCGGAATATGATGCTATAGATAAAAGCGAGTTCATAAGAGCTCATAATATACACACGTATGAACAACAGAACTAACCGCTTTTGAGTTGCACATCAAGGTGAGGGCTCTAGTGCTGCTGGGCTCTGAGCCCCTACAAGACCCAGCGCGTGTGCGCTGATCGGTTGTTTGCATTCTTTTACAAACTAAAGATCGTGATCTATCTTGCTATTATAGTCTTTGGTGCTTTATCCTTCGGCATAAGGGATATTGAGTGTAAGAGAATACTGTGATTTTGACTATTGTTTGAACTAGCCCATAAGTTTGAATAGCTATTTTTGTCCATTGTCAAATTTCGTGTCTGCCCTATAGTCCAAAGAACACAGTAGCTGTATCACCTGGTTTTTACATGCATATTCGAAATCTGACAGACTACATGTGGCCAAAGCAATAAGATTTGATCCAATTTAGTTGTCAAATTATAGTCTACATAGCCTACCATGGTAGCGAGATAGCTCAGTGGTAGAGCGCTGGCCCCGCAGCATTCAGAACCTGGGTTTCAATTATGGTCGTGGTGGGCTCTTGTTTTGAGTGTGACCTCCTCACATACTAATCATAGCTCAAAACAAAAATAAGGCCCACAATGAGCATTAATACTGGCCCGCTCATGGTGCTCTATGCTAAGCCGCAATTGTTTATGTATTTAACCCGGCCACTTCACCATAACCATGAAGACATCATACTAGATTAGAAAATAAACTCAGAAGTACCGTTTGCTCGCCTGTAAATGGCTAACGTCAGCTCTCCGTTTTAGGCCATACTTTACTTACTGGGTGACATTCGTGCAGCTGGTCATATTCATAGTGTCTGTGTCTGTGTACGGGTTCGCCCCCATCGGATTTGGTAAAAAGATTGAGAGTCAGGATGTGCTAGTTACCGCCCTTTATCCCAAAACTATCGGGTTTGAGGAGCCTGAAAATTTCTGGATCGGTCCTAGGCAGGTAAGCGGGCAATGCGGCTCCAATTTATATAAGTACTGTAGCATGAATAACCTCTCGAACAGATTCGGAATAATGATAGCTCGCTCTAGTTTTGCTTAGAAGTTAATTGGGAAACCAAATATATTGTATATTGGCAGCCAATCATGCATCGGTTAACTTCCACGCCTATAAATTATTTCCTTAGTGGTGCAAAGCTGCAGCGGTTGCTGTGGTGATATAGAAATGTATCATAAGAAAATTTGCCATAAAACGCCAAGAGTGGATAGTTTTTATAACTTGATTACAAACTCCGCGTTTACCATCGAAGCTGACTTGCAGGGTTTGTCTTCTGTTTGTTGAGTTGTTTCTATGCGATTGTGCGCTTGTGCTTTCGTGATAGAACACCATGATCACCCAGACCTGGAAGTCTGCTGAAAAGGCTTCAGTCAATATAGTCGGCATTAATCTAAATCAAATATAATTGGTAGCTTCAATTAGTTTCTGCCACCAATCCGTGTTGTGTAAGGCAGATATCTGGGCTGATCATCAACAAAGGTTTGATCTTTAAAAAAATGATCCAAACAGTCATTGGTTAAATAAACTTAAATACACAAACGAAGTCTACTCTGCACTATTTGCTTGTATGTGATGATTCTAGGTTGATCTGATACATCTGGGTGCCAAGTTTGCTCCTTGTATGAGAAAAGATCCAAACATTGATGACTTGCATAAAGATATACGTAAAAATGAAGCGGAGACAGCTTGCTGCATTTATACGGATAACTCCGGCTGCTACCAGTCCAAATCTTCAGACTGCAATGTGAGTCTATTGGAGTTTGTGGTGACTGGCATGAGATACAATTCGAAAATTCATACGATGTCCCGTGTCGTTCAAAGAAATCTATAGCTGCAGTCATGAGCAGCGTTTAAGAATTTTTTACTTTCGTTTGAAAACCGGAAAACGAGGGTGATTACTCACTTGCATATACTGCAGTATGGTCAGTTGACTCCGGAAGCTTCTAGCTAGCTAATGATGATGAAGGGAACACTGCCGAATACAGACTTTTCATGACTCGCTGTTGTCATGGTGGCATGGGAGGGGGTGGTATAGATTTGATTTGCCGTTACCTTCCTGAGGTTTCTAGTTGGGGGGGGGTCACTTCAACTAACTGAAGCCCCTCAGTATATGTTTTTGTTAATACTACCTGTCAAACCTGTGAAATTAATTTCTTTGGGTTTTTCCCCAAGAGCTTTAGAAATCATTTAAACTTCCAGGGAATATACAATGTAATTTCCCTAATGCTCTCCCTCTCTTGGCTGTTTTAGCTTTTGAGAGCGGAGTGGAAGAAATGGGATGGTAATTATTCAGGTGGTGACAGAACATCAGGCACAGTCTGTAACCAGGATCCACGCTGGTGCAGTCACCCCAGGGGCTTTGATTGGCCTGATGACATCACTAAGTGGCCGGTAAGTTTATCCTTTCTCTACTGATGACAATACGAGATTATCCGCTTGGCCATTCGCCATATATCCAGTGTAATCCCATAATTCCGCTGCAGGTTTGTACGCAGAATGACAACCGTACAGCTGTCGCTGGTATAGATGATCACATGTCATGTGACGTACTGTCGCGGCCGTGCTGTATCGGGGTGAAAGGTGAATGTCAGCTGCTCACAGAAGAGCACTGTAAAGCGAAACATGGCTACTTCCATCCAAACGCTACACTTTGTTCCCAGGTGAGTGTTGTAAGGTTTTTTTCATCCGGAAATCAGGCAGCATATCTGACTTTATGCCAGCGTACAAGTATTCCGATATTACTGTGTTTGTAGGTTAAGTGTCTGGGTAAAGTTTGTGGTTTGATAGACTTCATCAATGAAGACCATCCTGATCAATTCTACAGGCTGTGGTTATCTCTGTTTCTACACGCCGGGTGAGGGTACAGTTACAGTTGTCTTCTTATAATTAGTTCAGATTTCAGGGCTTTAAAATGTTGTTGTGGCACTGTCTATAAAACGGCACATACATAAAAAATTTGTATTCAAGGTTTTATCACAAATCACGTATGTCACATATAACCTATAAGCCCGGGTGATTTTTGCAATCACCAGTAAGACCTGTATTCCTAAAGACTTGTAACTTTTGTCACTGAGTGCAATGTTCTTATAAAAAAAACAGACTACAGTCAGTAGATGTTCAGGTAATACGAACACAACACATTTCACCATTCTGGCAGTATAGCCTGGTTTCCAGCCAGGTTACTTACTGTGTGTCTATAAAAAATTCATATATTCATAATATATATGCAGTGTCTTCCATCTGATGCTCACCATACTCTTCCAGTTCCTCATTATGAGGGACATGGAAAAACTAGCTGGAGCTGTCAGAACCTCCATTATCTACTTTGGAGCCGGAATTGGCGGTAATCTTGCCAGTGCTATCTTTCTACCATATCATGTTGAGGTATGACAATCTGGTTCCATAGGCCCTCCTATAGCCCCTCCTATAGCCTTTCTCATAGCCCCATAGTCCCTCCCATAACCCCACCCATAGTCCCTCCCATGGTCCCTCCCATACCCCCACCCATAGTCCCTCCCATAGTCCCTCCCATAACCCCACCTATAGCACCTCTTTTCTGTTGATGGTGCATAGAATAAAACAGTGCATGTATCTAAATGCATGTATTTTTATCACTGCTTATGCTTATCCATCAACTGCTGCTTTGCTTTAATAAAGTCCAGAATTTTGGGCACGAAGTGTTGGTATGTACCGCTCACACGGAAGCTTGCAAGCGCTTTGTGAGATTGTCACTGTCCTAATTACTGTAGGCCAGGCTCTACCAAAGCTAGCCCAATAGTTTTGTGAATGTATGTGGTAGAATGCTGGTTCAGGTTCTTATTTGTGTTGCCAGTCTTTCACAGCATATATTACTGTGTTACAGGTCGGCCCAGCGGGTTCACAGTTTGGTATACTCTCCACACTGTGGGTAGAGGTGATACAGTCATGGCAACTGATTCACACACCAGGCAAAGCTTTAGCCAAACTGAGTGGTTTTACTGCTGCACTTTTTCTGCTAGGCAAGTCCTTCGTATTCAGTCATGATAGCTCAGTGGGAGAATGAATGTATGTCTGTTCTCTCTGTGGTTCAATTCCCGCCCATGGCAGAATATTTCAAGGGACTTTTCGCTGGCTAATAACGTTTTGACAAACCGCCCCGAGCCAGCGTGGGAGAAAATGTCTCAATCTTCTATCAATGGCACTGCACAATCTGTGGCCATCGAGGAGAAAGGTTTTTGTTGCTCTACTCTGGCACTTGGCCGTCCTAATTATCCGACCTCCTAACCTTGAGGCTTGTTGCGTCGTTAGGAGCTGGAAATTATGTGAGAAACTTAGACTCACAGTAGACATTCAGCATGACTAGGTCTTGAATTACGGGCCTTTCAATCTTGAGCCAAGCAAGCGCTCCAGCCGTTGAGCTATCCCACATATGTTGCAATCTTTTTAGTTAATCTAAATTGATGGAGTAGTCAAGCCAAATTTTAATAAAACATTTTGTTTATGTAGGCTTATTGCCATGGATAGATAATTACGCTCACATCTTTGGATTTCTGTTTGGCCTAGGAATATCGTTCGCCATCCTGCCATACATCACCTTCGGCAGCAAGGATCGGCGGCGTAAACTCATCATCTGCATTATTTGCATCATTCTTGTTATTATCACATACTGTGTTCTCTTTGTCGTTTTTTACGTTACACCAATAACTGAATGCGAAGGCTGCAAATATATTAACTGTGTCCCGTTCAAAGCTGATTTCTGTGAGAATATGGGTGTGTCCATTGAGGCCACAGAAACTAAATTTGAATGGGAGTATTTGCGAAGTAAACCATCAAAGTAGATGGATAGTAGTCAAGTAACCCCTCCCCTGTCGATGATAGATTAAGCTCACTGCCTGATTGGCTTTTCTCACCTTTTTGTAATGGATCATTATTTTAAACTTTCTATCATCTTAATTAGCACAATGTAAACCTCAAAATGAGAATATTTTTATCCACTGATTTTTCCTTGTGATATAACTAGTCAAATAAACTATTCTCTCTTCCCCTCACCATGTTGTTTATTCATACCTACTATAGTCAGTATAGTTCGCCCGAGTCTATGTCGCCTGTAGCTGTGTTGATAGGTTTCAGTTATACTTGGCCGTCAGCGACAAAGGCAGCACATGATTATGTTGCTGTCTGGGCAGGCTTGGCATGATGGAAGCCAGTTAGGCACAGGGCCGTCTTCACTATACCAGAGCATCCATTGATTCTCTGTGAAACGGGAGCTACAAGACTGAATGGATGGTCCAGGGTGATCATAGTTTTTACCCTGTTGGAAAGTAGGTGTGTATTTATTTGATGGATGCTGATAATGAATAGCACCACACGACTCATCCGGCTTGACAGATTACCCTATTGATGCAGCAATTTTGACCAAAAATCGCCACAGATTATCGGTTTAGCCCGCATACAGGTGACAACTGTAGTAATTATAGATTCTGTGCTCCTAACTCCCAGACACGCATATATCGTGTTTTCATGATAATGACGTGAAAAGATTCTACTGGAAATTTGATTGACCAATGACAAGCCAGAGAGTTTGTATGGAGTATTGGTGTTATTTGGCTGGAGTTGAAAAGCATAACAGTTTGAGCGGTTAAACATGTCAGTCAGCGCAACAAATCACACTATTCACATTCACACTAATCTGGAGATATGGTACGCCGTGGTGGAAGGAATCGTCGGCTTTCTTACTGTTTTATGGAATGGTTATGGTAAGTTTCAATTTCACAACGTATTTTGTTCATACAACAAACAGCTGAGAACTAAATCGTGTGCTTTTGATAAAGCTTTATGCCGCACTGCCGTTTTTCTAATCAATATACCTTACGGCGCAATATTACACAGACTCATCTGTTTCTCACTTGTGTGATATTTTCACCATTATGGTGTAGCTGCCAGGTTAGATCCATCAGTTATGACTTAGCACGGAGCACCACGAGTGGGTCAGTATCAACAATCCACCTCATAGCTTTTTCTGTATTTATGTTGAGGCAGGATTAAAGTTAGGACAGGGATTCAAACCCAGGTTCTGGCGGTCGTAAGCTCAGCGCTATAGAAGTGAGTTACCCTACTATCCTACCGAACGTGGTAACTTGCTGTGTCTGTTTCTAGATGTGTATCCAGCGCTCGAACCCATACTCAAATAGTCAGCTTCCTGTGTATTCATAAATATTTTGTGACAGGGTATTGTGTTGCGAGTACTGACGATTTTGATTTCACCATATACCGTGTGCGCATGAACAACATGGTACGTGCACCTGCAAATGTTCCGGGTAATTCTTAAACTCTGCATATAGCGCGCTGTTGGTGCCAAATAGCTAAGATAATAAAATATTCGAGCCTAGTTCTGAGAAAGTTGGAGATAAAGGTAACGCATGAATTTTAACTGGTATTAATTCCCATCATCAATTTGGTATAAAGGGTGGATTTCTCATCCATATTTTTGAGTCTCAACCAGCAGGGAAACTAAATTGGCAAAGCATGAAAATTGCTAATATACCTAATAAAACACTGTTTATCCACATCGGATAACTCCATACTCTAACACATTATAGCGATAATACATAATTACATAATGGAGGTCGCAACAATTGCATATGATCATAATACCAGTTCACAGTTGAGAAAGATCGCTCTCCAGTGACGGGCTATTTAAATTCTCGTGTAAAAATGTGGTTTGCCTTCTTTATTACACGTGTGGCAGGGCTAAGCCAGCGAGGGTGAGAACTAACCACCCTCTTTGGCCCAGAGCAACTCGGTGTCAGTTCCAACCCTATAGATGAAGAAAAAGAGTTAAATGCATTCGGTCATGAAAACCCTGCCAAACTCAAACCCAAAAATTTGCCTGGGCGGCCTCATATCGACAAAAACCAGCAGGAGAAGCTATATTTACAACACAGTAAGTCCATGGCGAATATTATGCCTTGTCCAGGTTTTCTAATGCGTCACCCCAATTTAATCCACATGCTCGAATACAGAGGACCCTGGGGTAAGAGCTTAAAGGTTCAGTACAGATAAACCCCTGGTTCTGATATGACTTTGCATTATTTAGAATCTCTAAGCTTCCGTTATCCGATAATCGGCATTAATTTGTGTACGTGATACTACCAGGCGATGGCATGTCATAGGTGTTGTAATACCACTGTCATTTTATATTATACATGTATGTGCATTCTCATGCGGGATTTCATGTGGGATAATGGGATAGTTCAGTAGTAAAGCGCCGGGCCGAGAGCCTGAGTTCAAATGACGATGGCCATGACGGGCTCCCGTTGTCAGTACGAACGCCTCATATTAATCCTAGCGCATGGGAAAGAGCAGCCTCACTTGTGCATGATACTGACTATGCTCCATGCTAATTCATAACCAGAGAAAAAATAAATCTAATCCGACAACGGCACCATAATTGTGAAATGTCATACGATAAAGCAAATGCGCATGTATAGACACTAAATAGAAAAACTGACAATGGTGGGTAACATGACGTGACATAAACCAGGATACTAAGTCCAAGCATACAACTGGAGAGGATTGATCACCAGCAGGCAAATTCTCAGTCTACCGTATTACCACAAATCCAACCCGACACCTCATGTCATGGTCAGAGCAGACTGTTAACAACAAAATAATGCACATAGTTCCCATACAAAGATCAGCTTATCATATTGTGAACACGCGACTGTGCAGAAGTTGAGCAACTCATTTCCTGGTTCCTTTGATAGCCTGTTCATTCAGATTTAAATGCCAGGAGGTCCGAGTAGAAGGAGTCTATTAAGATAAAAACAGTATATTGTGATCCGGTCTAAGAATAGAGAGAATGACAGTAAGTCCCTGCAAGCCATCCCACTAATCCTACGTCAACAGCAGCATTTAAACCTCTGCTTTGACTCGATCCAGGATTGGAGGTATAGAAACTTCTTATGGCACACAATAACAGGCCGGTACATTCTTTTTTATAGCCTTTGACTGCTATAGGTTTGGTTTGTTTACACTGTCCATCCATGCAGTATGAGGGATAACTCCAAACTCGACTGCTCTGTTTCCCATGATAGCGTATTCCATCTTGAAATTCCACCCATTATTACAATATAGAAAGTGTTTCTGACTCACTACTATTGACTAAAAAGACTTAACTTCGCAAAGAACTACCGCCAGAGATAGCCTGTAGACAGGTCTCTCACCATCTCCTCACTAGTAAAACTTAATTGTCGCAGACCAGAGAAAGCTCATCCCTGTTATAAAAAATCCGGGAGAGTGAAGCAGTAAAAGACCCGGTGGATCCATCACTAACATTTTGCAGTTACAAATTACAATATTTCAGTAATTTAGTTTACAACATAACTTTTTTCTCGTTCATTTTAGATCTCTTTCTGTCGAGTCTCCAGGTACATGTTTCTATAACCCTGTCGCGTCATCTAAAAGTGTGTGACTGGCTTATATGAGGCATGCCCTTAGTAGTCTGTGTTATGCGCTGGGTGTTCATGACATAACATCAGTATCTGCCAATGGTCCAGACGGCTCCAGGTCTCAGGTCACACTGATCCCTTAGAAGAGCATTGTCCTCAAAGCGGCTGACAACGTCAAATGCATGGCGGTGAAATCAATCTAGGCTATGCTTTGAAGCTCTCTATCATATAGCATAATGCAGATGCCAAATTACAGTATACAACTTAACATATCAGGGATCAATACTTAATTTGTCTAAATACTACACTGTTCAGTTTATGAATTATAAGACTGCTTTTTTCCGTTTGGTCATAATTGGGGGTCAGGATTGTGCAGCCAGCCAAAGCGCAGAATTACAATCTAAGGATTGTGGGTTCGCTTCTCATTGCTGGCGGGGTCATTCCTTTGGACGGATTTTTACCATGCCTCTCACCCCAGATTGCTAGCGTGCCTTCCGGTCAATAAACAATAGTGGTCGCAACCGGTGGACAAGAGTCAAGGGCACTACGCGGTTATTAGAGATCCACCTCTCTCTTCTCAAAACGAGTCGACAAGTTTTGGCAGGTGATGTGTAGAAAAATGCATAGGTTAGGTTGACTGACCCCCGACCAAGAACCTACGTATGAGGAAGGCAATGGCAAACCTCCTCATGCAGTACCCTCCAACAATACCATGGCAATGTCAGCTAGGTCATGAGAAACCTGCCTTCAGGCAAAATACCTCATCGTCAATGATTGATTCTACCATTCTTTTCATTGTAGTTTTGGTCATGTATGGACAGAAGCCATCAATTAGGAAACACTTCTCCTTCATGATGCTGCAACTCTTTATAGTATCTCTCATAAATGGTTTTAGCAGCGGCATCCTTGTCACAACGTTTGAACTTTTTGGCTTTTCTGGATCTTACCCGTTTGAAATTTGTACGCTACACGCACTAGTACTACATTTCTCTCAGGAATATATATTTGTTCTGTTATCAGCTTTGTGCATAGAAAGATTGTTGATGGTTTTGTACCCACATTACCCTCATGATAAAATGAAACGAAGATTAATTCAAGCTACAATTCTGATGATTTTTGGCACCTGGGTTCTTGTCATCGTTCCTCTACTTATACATCCCGTTTATCATGGGGATACAGTTAAACCAAACTGCACGAGTTCGGACGCGACATGGTGTGACTCTGCTGCTGAGAGAGCTCTCGATTACCGTGATCCGATACACACCGGACATAGCTGCAGTGATGAATGGATATTCTATCATAACAGCGTCACACCGATTATCGTTTTCATCCTCGGTACATTGTGTTTCTGTACTGTTGCCATCGTCTATGGCTGGCTGCTTAGAATCGCAAACCAACGAATAAGGTAACTTTATTTGATATACTGTCAAATAAGTCAACAGTGATTTTATGTCACTGGATAGATGGGACTGTCCAATAAATGTATCCTTCTCTCTCGCCCTATTGGGAGCCAGGATAGCTCAGTTGGTGAAAGCTTGGATCTGCAATCTAAGGATTACAGCTTCAAGCCTCACTGCCAGCGGGGTGTTTTTCTGGTATGGGCCTTTAGCAAGCCTCTCACTCCAAATTGCTAGTGTGGGTTCGGATAACCACGATAAAAAAATGGAGGTCCCAAACAGTGGATCAGGGTCAAAATCATTCCACGGTTGTTAAAGATCCACCACTCCCTTCTCGATAAGAGTAGTCGAATTTCGGCAGGTGATTTGTAAACTTACTTGGGTTGACTGACCCCCAACCTGGTGCGATGATACTGACCCGCACGTGGTGCCCCATGCGGAGCCATAATTGGTAAAAAACAAGTATCTAACCCGGCAGCGCTGCCATACGCGAGAAGACCTTTGATTGGGTGATCTACTGCTATACTGGACTATATATTCCCACTGCTACCATTTATTGGCGATACCAGGTGTGGCGTGATCTAATGTCTGTCCTCGAAAGTCTTTTGTCATTCAGAGTGGCACCTCTGTCGGCTGAAAACTGAACTACTTTACCTCAGACTGGCTGAAAAAAGAACCAGAAAGACCTAACAAACTGGGTACCCTAAATAGCTGTGCGCGTGACTAGTTCATGCACCTGTCTCTTTCGGTGTCCGGTATTGAATACTAGTAGTCTAGTATAAAAACCACAGGGCATTTAGCCGAGATAAGAATACTGAATCAATTGGGTAGTCTCGCGCCCAGCCGACAATACCAATTATATATAAAAGAAAGACAGGCATGGTACCACATTTTCCTACCTGCGGTAAAATCTGGAATTGAGCTGTCACTTTTCAGAAAAAAAAACCTGCCTGACACTTTTTCTTAACGAAGCCGAATAAAATGCTTGACCAAATCAGGATATTGCTTCACCCTCTGCTCTTCTGTAGGTCATCCCAAGCATCGAACAAGCTCAAAAGATCTCTAATCACAGTGTTTTTGGTAGTCACTGCACTGGGTATTACTACGCTACCGTATACAGTTGTTATTCAGATATCCAACAACTGCAGTGTCAGGTAGGGGGAGACTCATTTCCTTAGCTTGTTTCTACCAATGGATTGTTTTCGGGATGGTTCATAGTTTCCCCTATAACGTGCCAACTTGATGAGGTTGGTATAGAGCTAATACTCTATGAGCGAGCGAGCGAGCAACCCGAATCGGAGATGATGTAACACGCTCAACAATGGTTCATGGAACAGAGCGCCGCACTGTGGCATATCTTGTGAGATTCCTCGATGAATGAGACGTATATAAGCCCATAGAATTCTCCTGTAACCCTACTGCTAGGTTTATAAGCGGATGCTCATGAAAAAACCACTACAACGTGATGACGAACAATCATTGCGTGGCTCCATACTGCATCAACCCTAAATTAAAACAAGATCTCCTTTCAATGTTCGTTTCAAATTATCTTGTTTTCAGACAGGAAATTTCACAGTGTGCCATCCTAGTAACTGCGGTAACATCCAGTGGTCGGTTCGAGACTTCTCAGATGTCCGAGAGGTCTCCCCAAATTGAGAGTTGTATCGCTCCCTTATCAACAATCGTTCGCCGTGGCTCCATAAGGAATTTTTCGTTGATCAAGTCAATCGTTCCACGTATAAGCCTGGCCTACACACACCCAGTGCACTTTATGACACTGACATGCCTAATAACTAATCTTAAACTCTCAATATATTCTATTATTATAGAGGTGATCAAGCTGACGTTGTTTTGCACGGATTCTGTGTGGAAGTGGATACCCTTGTTATTTACTTCGTCAAAATCTTAAGACACACTGGGAACTTTATAGCACCAGCTATCTTCGGACTGAGCCATCCAGATATTCGATCTTATTTACTTGAGTGGTGTCGGAAAAACAATGCTGTTGGTTCCCCATCCACAACAGAAATATGAGATACTAGCAGAAAAGTCAATTTAGAGTTTGTCATGGCATATGTTGCTGTGCTGTGACTCTCAGCCTATATCCGAAAGCAGCCTCTGTGTCTTATAAATTACGTTGTCAGCATACATATCTTCGTAGCCCGACAACAACTGCACCGTCTGCTGGCCTTCTGGACAGGCCTGAGATTCTTCCCAATCCTTGGGTTTAACCCCCCATTTACCATTCAGTTCTCTTATGATGAAGATCAACCACTACCGTATGCAAACATCCGTGCCAATATCTTGACTTTACCCACTGCAGTTGGCTTTGACGAGTCCAAACTGACAATGGACAATTGTCTGGATAATGGTTTCCTGTTCATTAACGAGTAAATTATAACTAAGCACACCAAGTGATGATTTCGCACTTTCATTTCGTTTTATATCTCTTTTTAACTCTTTCCGTCGTATGCAGTCTATACAACAATTTTATTGTTGGCACACCAAGTGATGATTTCGCACTATTTATTTTTATATTTTGTGTCTATTATCTGGTATGATCATGATTGAATTCCCGACCTCATACCACAC
>Ga0224501_10001599_pt1 | contig 17545 bp, 17 predicted proteins | sample SF_Oct11_sed_USG_4_FD_169105 | JGI IMG/M metagenome (GOLD analysis project Ga0224501, IMG submission 169105) | Sediment microbial communities from San Francisco Bay, California, United States - SF_Oct11_sed_USGS_8_1 | ecosystem: Environmental > Aquatic > Marine > Sediment | place: USA... | reverse complement strand
ATGGCCGTTGCTGAACATTCTCCGCCATCGGCAGTACCGACATGGCTGGAAAAGAAATATTTGAATTCAAAAAGACCATTAGGTGTATGCATGTATTTTTGAGTCGTTACACGTGAAATTGTCGATTCATGTAGTTCCAGTTCTTCAGCAATATCTCTTAAAACCAGTGGTTTCATGCCTTCGGCACCATATTCCAGGAAAGTTCGCTGGTGTTCAATAATTGATGTTGCAACTCTCATTAATGTTTCATTGCGACTTTGCAGGCTTTTTAAAAACCATTTGGCTTCCTGCAGGTTGTTTTTCATATATGTGTTATCTTCACTGCGGTTATTGCGGTTGATATAACTGGCGTACAAAGGGTTTACCCTGAGTTTAGGTGCTGTTTCAGGATTTAGCTCAACTATCCAGCGATTTTTTGTTTTGCGAACAAAAACATCAGGAACAACATATTGAGTGGATGTCTGTGTGATACTGGCACCGGGTTTAGGGTTTAATGTTTGAATAAAACTGATGGTGGCCGATAACTCATCTTCAGAAATACGGGCATAACGTTTTAATTTGGCGTAATCATGATTGCCCAGTAAATCCAGATGTTCTTTAATAATGTATCTGGCATTAATCAGTTCGGCAGTTTCACTAAATTGTTCCAGTTGTAATAACAGGCATTCCTGTAAATTTCTTGCCGCAACACCAACGGGATCAAAATGCTGGATTAAACGAAGAACAGCTTCTATTTCATCCATTTCAATATCTTCGTAATCTTTAACAATGCTGCTGTGTATATCTACGAGACTTTCGTTTAAATAGCCATCATCATCAATTGAATCAATGATAGCTGTGGCTATAGCACGGTCAGCATCACTGAGATTAACCATTTGTAATTGCCATAACAGGTGTTCGATCAGGCTCTCGTTATCGCCACTTTGATTTTCCAGAAATTCCCGTGCCTTGTCATCATCTGTAAGGGTGCCGCTACTGCTGGGTGCCGTCATGTCATAAATATCATCCCAGGCGCTATCCACAGGCAGGTCATCAGGGATTTCCTGGTTATTATTGATATCGATATTGTCTGAGTCCTGAGACTCTGCTGACTGGGTGTCCTGTGGTGGCTCGGCGTTGTTATTCTGTTCACTGGATTCATTTGACTGGGATTCATCCTCAATTTCCAGCATGGGATTAGATTCCAGGGCTTCCTGGATTTCAGTTTGCAATTCCAGTGAAGACAGCTGCAGTAGCCTGATGGCCTGCTGTAACTGTGGGGTCATAGTGAGTTGTTGACCGATGCGTAACTGTAAGGACTGCTTCATTCTTGTTATTGCGGAATTTAGGATCTCGTTACAAGTTTACTTCAAAATAACGTTTTATGCAGAGGTTGTGCCATAATTTGTTTACTGACTTAGAAACTAGCACAATAAATAAGCATAAGTCTTGATTCAAGTTATAAACAGAGATATTGACTCATTCTGGATCTATGCTAGCAGGGCTAAACAATACTTTGTTTGTGTGATTACAAATTAAATCAATCTAACAGTCACCTGATTTTAAACGAAAAATATGTATTATTCAGGGTGGTCATTAATATCTGTCTGGAGGCGGAAATTTTGTTTTAACTCATTAGCAGGCAGCCTGTTTCAGCTTAAAGACGAAAGTTTTGGCCTGGCTTATCAGTAGCCTGCATGTTTCAGCTTAAAGACGAAAGTTTTGGCCTAAATAAACATCTTTTACCTGCTTATCACTTAATACGGATTCCGGGCTGCCCTCAGCAATGACCTGGCCGGCACTGAGAATATATGCACGCTGGCATATCCCCAGTGTTTCTCGAACATTGTGGTCAGTAATTAGTACCCCGATATTTCTTTCGGTGAGTTGTTGAATGATTTTCTGGATTTCCAGTACCGAGATAGGATCTACCCCGGCAAAGGGCTCATCCAGCAGAATAAAAGATGGTTCTGCAGCCAGAGCACGGGCAATTTCGACTCGACGTCGTTCACCACCCGATAGGCTGATACCTGCGCTGTCACGTATGTGATCAATTTGCAGATCATCCAGTAATTCCTGTAAGCGCTGCTTGCGTTGTTTATGACCTAGTTCGGGGCGGGTTTCCAGGATGGCCATGATATTATCGGTCACGCTGAGTTTTCTGAAGACTGAGGCTTCCTGGGGTAGATAGCCTATGCCCAGTCGAGCCCGTTGGTGCATAGGGGTCTGGGTGATATTTTGCTCATTCAGGAAGATGCTTCCCTTATCGGCAGGAACCAAGCCCACCATCATGTAAAAGCTGGTAGTTTTCCCGGCGCCATTGGGCCCCAGTAAACCAATAACTTCACCACTTTGAACTGAAATTGAAACCTGGTTAACGACTGTGCGTGAACGGAAGGTTTTTACCAGGTTATCAGAGCGTAAAATATTCATTTTTTAATATTCGGTTCGGTTTCTTGCTTTTTTTCAGGTTGAATAGTAATAGTGATACGCTCCGGAGTCGATGTTTCGTTATTTTTAACAGCCTCACCTGCCTGAACCAGATCCTGTTTTGTATCATACACAATGTGATCGCTGGTAAATTTATTTTGTCCCTGTATCAGTATTGCATTTTTTTTGAGTATCAGTTTGTTTTCCCTGGCCTGAAATTCCATTTTCTGGCTCTGGGCGCTGATTTCTTCATTATTATCATTGAGCTGTTTAAATTTAGCTGGCTTGCCTTCTATGCGAATCGTCTGTACCTGGTTTTTCTGAGTATGAACATAAATTAATTCGCCCTGTATAGTCATTGTGCCCCTGGTAATATGAACTTTGTTTTTATAAATGCTAATGCCTTCCTGCTCACGAATCTCGACGAAACCTGCATTGATATTTAATGGTTGATTGGCATCAGATGTTTTCGCCTGTACTTGAGCTGAGAGGCAGAATAATAGAATAAAATATTTACTGGCCTGTGTCATAGCTGCCCTTAACATTAGATAACAGTTTAAGTATGCCCTTGTTGTTATCAAAGATCATGCCTGTTGTTTTTAGTTCAAGTTGCTGGGTTTTAATATATGCCAGTCTGTCTGTTTCGGCAATTTTGTGATCGGGCTGAACTTTTAAATAATCAGTCTTAATTGTTAGTGGTTGTTGTGCGACTGATGCTACGCGGATAATTTGTACCTCATCATAGAGGTGAATGATATTGGTTTTTTTTAGGATGCGGGCACGTTGTGCTGATATGGACCAGTCACCATCTTCTTCTTTGAAAATAATGTGAGGCTTAATGATTTCTGTACTGTCATCATCAGCGAAATGATCCAGTCGACTGGCAGAAAGAATATAGTCAGGCTCTCCCTGCCTGTTCATATTGGTAATGGTGAAGTTTTCCATAAAGTAATCTGGAAAATGTTCATTTTTTATGGTTTTGACAATAGGGGTTTCCTGCCAGAAATCCTTTAACCACCAGCTAGCTAATGCGAGGATAAGAATAATAATCAGGCTGGTTGTGGTGCGCATGTTAAATAGTAGTTAGAGCGTGTACTCACGCAGCATAGTGTCGAGTTTGCCATGGGCTTCAAGAATTAGTTCGCAGACATCACGACCCGCGCCACGACCACCGCCGTGTTCCGTAATCCAGTGAGCATGTTTTTTGACATAAGGATGACCATCCTGAACACAGATTGCCAGTCCGACTCGGCACATGACTGGTAGATCAACCACGTCATCACCAACATAGGCAATCTCTTCCGGTTTCAGTTTCACCTGTTCCAGTAACTCTTCAAACGCAGGTAGTTTTTCACGTTTGCCCTGGTATACATACTTGATACCCAGTTCTTTGACGCGGTATTCAACCACGTTAGACACTCTTCCCGTGATGATGGCGATATCAATACCGCCATTTTGTAACATGCGTAAGCCATGGCCATCTTTGGAGTTGAAAGCTTTATACTCTTCTCCGCCATCGCCAATAAATAACGAACCATCGGTCAGTACGCCATCAATATCAAATATAACCAGCTTAATGTTTGCTGCTTTTTCTAGAATATCCTGCATGATTGTTACACCACTCCAGCACGTAATAAGTCGTGCATGTTGATTGCACCCGTTAATCTATTGTTGTCATCAACAACAACAATGGCATTAATTTTTTTCTCTTCCATGATGTTTAAAGCCTCTGCTGCCAGTATATTCTGTTTTACCGTTTTGCAGTTCCTGGTCATAACATCACTGATGCCTGCACTGTGAACATCAATGTTTTTATCCAGTGTTCGACGCAGGTCGCCATCGGTAAAAATACCAAGTAGTTTGTTATCACTGTCAACTATGGCGGTCATGCCCAGTTTTTTGCGTGTCATTTCCAGCAGGGCATCACGCAGGCTGGCATTTTCGTTAACCTGAGGGATGTCATCACCTCGGTGCATAATGTCAGCCACATGCAATAACAGGCGACGGCCCAGGCTGCCACCGGGGTGAGACAGGGCAAAATCTTCGGCGGTGAAGCCCCTGGCTTCCAGGCAGGCGACGGCCAGTGCGTCACCCATGACCAGGGTTACCGTGGTGCTGGACGTGGGCGCCAGCCCAAGTGGGCAGGCTTCTTTTTCAACCTGTACATCCAGGTTGATATTTGCTTCCTGTGCCAGTGAAGATCGGGCATTACCGGTCATGCTGATCAGGGGAGCGCCCAGGCGTTTGATAATGGGGATGATGGTGAGTAATTCGGCCGTTTCACCGGAATTAGATAATGCCAGTACCACGTCTTTGCTGGTAATCATGCCCAGGTCACCATGACTGGCTTCACCGGGGTGAACAAAGAAGGCGGGGGAGCCAGTACTGGCCAGGGTGGCGGCAATCTTACTGCCGATATGTCCAGACTTGCCCATACCGGTAACAACAATACGGCCTTCACAGTTCAACAGCAACTGGCAGGCCTGTACAAAATCATCATTAATACGGGGTTTCAGAGCTTCAATGGCATTCTGTTCCGTTTCGATAACTGCCAGGCCCAGTTTTTTTAAATCGTCATTATTCATTATTGGTTATTATCCAGCGGTAGCTTCAAAAAATAGCATTACTTCATAGGCAATAAATATGGACAGTAAAATACCACCTTCAGTTCGAGTTATTCTGCCTTTACCCCTCATACCTGAGGCCATAATGAATAGTAATAGTGTCAGAATAATGATCACAGGTAAATCACGGCTGAGAACGCCATCGGGTAAGAGGCCGGGGGCAATCAGGCCGGGGATACCCATAACGCCCAGTGTATTGAACATATTGGAGCCAATCACGTTACCAATGGCAATATCATGTTCATTTTTCCTGGCACTGACAATGGAAGCTGCCAGTTCCGGCAGGCTGGTGCCAATGGCGACGATGGTGAGGCCGATAATCAGGTCACTGACATTAAAGAATACTGCAATATTTATTGCACCCCAGACCAGCAGTTTGGAGCTGGCCAGCAGAACCACCATGCCGACAATGAGTAATTTCAGTGCCTGAAACATAGTCAGGTTGGCAGGGATTTCATGGTCAAATTCGATTTCCAGTGGATCATGGTCACGATTTTTAATTGTCACATGTACCATCCAGAACATAATGCATAACAGGGCTGTGACCATCAGCAGTCCATCCAGTTGTCCCAGGTGGTTATCAAAATAAACCAGCAATGAAACAATCAGGGTCGAAATGATAAGCAGGGGATATTCCCGTTTCAGGATACCTGAATGGACGCTCAAAGGATAAAACAGGGCTGTGGTGCCCAGTATCAGGGTAATATTGGCAATATTCGATCCCAGTGCATTGCCGACTGATAAGCCCGGGTTGCCATCGGCTGCAGCAAAGGCTGAGACCAGCATTTCCGGTGCCGAGGTGCCAAAACCGACAATGGTCAGGCCAATAATTAATGGCGACACGCCCAGGTTACGGGCAGTGGCGGAAGCGCCGGTAACAAATTGATCCGCACTCCAGATTAACAGGCCAAATCCACCCAGTACGGCCAGAATATCGATTAGAATAGTCACAATTATTATTACTCTAATTATTTAGCGCGCAATGATACACGATTCTGCTGATAAGGCTGAACAATCCTCTTCTGGTCTCAGGCTGGCTGCCCGTGGCTGGCGTCATGTATCGTGGCTGGATAGCTTTTATCCCGAGGATTTGCCGGAAGACTGGCAGCTGGGATTTTATGCCAACGAATTTTCAGCCGTACTGGTACCTGCCGGTGAATGGCAGGCTAACAGGGGGTTTGCGAGCAAAGACTGGTGTGATGATGTGGCTGCCTCGTTTCGATTTTATCTTGAATGGCCGTTTGATACAGCGGAGGGTGAGGATCAACAGTATTATTTACAACAATGCCAGGCGTTGGGTTCAAACCTGGGGGCGATTATTATGAGCCGGGATTTGGCCCTGTCCACTCAGTTGCCCGTTTATTACCTGTCAGCGGACGATATAAACCAGCAAATATGGACCCCTGAAGCTCAGGGGCAGTCAGGTATTGCTGGCCTGTCATTAACCAATACGGATTTGCGAGTGCAGCGGTCATGGCTGGAATCTTTTGCAGATAGTAATGCTGACCTGGAAGCGGTGTTGATTTTAGATGCGGAGCCGGATATTCAGACTTTGCTTGATTTTAAAACTCTTATTGAATTACTGGGTCTATGATAAACAGGCTGGATTAATGTGAGCTGGATAGGTGACAAATCCCACTGAAACAATACAATAACCAGAGTTAACGTATATTACCCTGTCTGCTCGTGTGCTGGAGCAGGTGACCGGTTGATTTCTTTACTCCAGAGCACAGGAGGGATCATGAATAAATTCATATCGTTTGTAGCCACTTTGTTGTTCGTTTTTTCAGTGCAATTGAACGCCGCAGTCATGGGGCCTGATGAGCTGGTTAAAAAAACTTCGGACCAGGTGCTTACAACACTGGAAAAGAATAAAGAGGTTTATAAAAAAGATCCTGACCAGATTTATACCCTGGTAGATGAAATTATTCTGCCTCACCTGGATTTTAAAGCTATGAGTCAGCTGGCCCTGGGTAAACACTGGAAAAGCGCCAATGAAGAACAGCGGGAAAAGTTTACCTCTGTCTTTAAAACCATGTTAATTCGTACCTATAGCAAGTCATTAACGGAATACAGTGGTCAGCAAATTGAATACCTGCCATACACGCCTGAGGCAGGCCAAAAGATTGTGATGATTAAAACCCAGATCAAACAGGATTCGGGTCCCGCAATTCCGATTGATTATCGTCTGCGTATTAAGAATGATACCTGGAAGGTTTTTGATATTAAAATTGATGGCATTAGCCTGGTGACTAACTATCGCAACAGCTTTAATGCTGAAATCAGGGAAGTGGGCATCAATGGTTTAATCGAACGCATGAATGATAAATATAAGAAAACAACGAGCTAATGTGTCTTCATAACGGTAATACGGGGTTGAAATTCAACACAATTTATTTCATCCCCGGCCGTTAGCACTACAGTCTGGCCAATTTCTGTCTGTAGATGCAAATTGCTCAGCAAAAAGGGTTGCAAATCAAGTATCATTACGTCCCCGAATAAGACTGGTTTCTCAGGGCTAAAAATCCATCTGAGCCAGGTTTTACTCATAAATTTAACGATAAGTAGTATTGAATGAATAAATTATTGATCCAGGGGGGGACCCCGCTGCATGGTGAAATACGTATTTCAGGTGCAAAAAATGCCGTCTTGCCTATTATGGCTGCGACCTTACTGGCAGATGGCCCTGCGATTGTAGAAAATGTGCCTCATCTTCAGGATGTCACAACCACTGTCGCCCTGCTGGGTAGCATGGGTGTGACCGTGGTGCTTGATGAAACCATGAGTGTTGAAATCGATACATCCACGATAGAGTCCCAGGTTGCGCCTTATGACCTGGTACGAACAATGCGTTCTTCAATACTGGTGTTAGGTCCGCTGGTTGCTCGTTATGGTTATGCTGAAGTTTCCCTGCCCGGTGGTTGTGCTATTGGTTCACGGCCGGTTAACCTGCATATCAAGGGGCTGCAGGATATGGGTGCTGAAGTTGAAGTTAAAAATGGATATATCATCGCCCGAGCAGACAGGTTAAAAGGTGCACGGATTGTGCTCGATATGGTGACCGTGACCGGTACTGAAAACCTGATGATGGCAGCCGCCCTGGCAGATGGTACGACTATCCTGGAAAATGCTGCCCGTGAACCGGAAGTCACTGACCTGGCCAATTTTATTAATGCCATGGGTGGCAAGATCTCAGGCGCTGGCACAGATACAATTACGATTGAGGGTGTCGAAACACTGACTGGTACCCGTTATAAAGTTGTTCCCGACCGTATCGAAACGGGCACCTTCCTGGTGGCAGCGGCAATTACCGGTGGCCGGGTAAAACTCAAGGATACAGATCCTTCCTTGCTGGATGCGGTACTCGACAAGTTAACTGAAAGCGGTGCCGAAATTACCCAGGGTGAAGACTGGATTGAGCTGGATATGAAAGGCAAACGCCCTAAATCAGTAAATATTCGTACTGCACCTTATCCAGGATTTCCCACGGATATGCAGGCACAGTTTTCAGCTTTAAATGCTGTGGCTGAAGGCACGGGTACCATTGTAGAAACGATTTTTGAAAATCGTTATATGCATGTCCAGGAAATGCAGCGTATGGGTGCAGAAATTGAAGTTGAAGGTAACACGGCTATTGTGCGAGGAGTTGAAAGTTTGAACGGTGCGCCCGTGATGGCAACGGATTTACGTGCATCTGCCAGTCTTATCCTGGCCGGCCTGGTTGCAAAGGGTGAAACTGAAGTGCAACGCATTTATCATATCGATCGTGGCTATGAATTGATTGAAGAGAAACTGTCCCAGTTAGGTGCAAAAATCCGGCGTATACCTGATTAGAAAATTATACCGAGTTCACTATGAATAATGTTATTACTATCGCACTGTCCAAGGGACGAATATTTAAAGAAACATTGCCCCTGCTGGAAGCAGCCGGTATTACACCGGTTGATGATCCCGAAACCAGTCGTAAACTGATTCTTGATACTAATCATGAAGATGTAAAACTGGTAATTATTCGTGCTACTGATGTACCTACCTATGTACAGTATGGTGCTGCTGACCTGGGTGTTGCGGGTAAAGATGTGTTAATGGAACATGGTGGTGATGGTCTGTACGAACTGGTTGATCTGAATATTGCCAGGTGTAAATTAATGACGGCAGGTTTAAATGACTATCAGCCAGCTGAAGGGCGTTTAAAAGTGGCTACCAAATTTGTCAATGTGGCACGCCAGTATTTTGCCGAGCAGGGTAAGCAGGTTGAAGTGATAAAGCTCTATGGTTCGATGGAACTGGGTCCCATTGTTGGTTTGTCTGATTTGATTGTTGACGTGGTGGATACCGGCAATACCCTGAAAGCTAATGGTCTGAAACCCATTGATCATATTGCAGATGTATCTTCACGTTTAATTGTTAATCGAGCCTCTTTAAAAACCCGGCACGAGCGTATTCAATCCATTGTTGATCAAATGAGCAGGGCTGTTAAACATGATTAATATTAAACAGCTTAATACCCAGGATAGTCAGTTCTGGTTACAGCTGGATACTTTGCTGGCATGGGATTCCGTATCCGATGACCAGGTGTTCAGTGTCGTTAACGAGGTCTTAAATAATGTCAAACGTCGGGGTGATGTAGCGGTTGTTGAATACACCAACAAGTTTGATCGACTCAGTGTTCAGTCAATGGCTGAGCTGGAAATTTCCCGTGAACGATTACAACAGGCCCTGGAGCGTATTCCAGCTGAACAGAGACAGGCACTGGAAACAGCTGCCGGGAGAGTGCGTGCTTATGCCGAACACCAGACGCTGGAATCCTGGTCCTATACCGAAGCAGATGGCACAGTGCTGGGTCAGCAGGTGTCGGCAATGGACCGGGTTGGGTTGTATGTGCCCGGTGGAAAAGCCGCATATCCATCCTCGGTTCTGATGAATGCCATTCCGGCCAAGGTAGCCGGTGTGCCAGAGTTAATCATGGTAGTACCTACACCGGATGGTGAAGTGAATGACCTGGTGTTAGCGGCAGCTGCAATTTCTAACGTGGATCGGGTGTTTGCTATTGGTGGTGCACAGGCAGTAGCCGCACTGGCTTATGGTACAGACACGGTACCCCAGGTAGACAAGATAGTAGGGCCGGGTAATATTTATGTTGCCACTGCCAAGCGCATGGTGTTTGGGGTCGTCGGTATCGACATGATTGCCGGGCCATCAGAAATTTGCATTGTCTGTGATGGAAAAACCGATCCAGACTGGATTGCCATGGATCTGTTTTCACAGGCAGAGCATGATGAAGATGCGCAGTCGATTTTAGTTAGCCCCGATGTGGAATTTATCGAGAATGTAAAAAACAGTATCAATAAACTGGTGCAGGAAATGCCACGGGCTGAGATTATTAAAACATCATTGAATAACCGTGGTGTTTTAATTACAGCAAAAGATATGGATGATGCCATTGTAGTTGCTAATTATATTGCACCTGAGCATCTGGAATTGTCTATGGATGATGCTGAGGACCGAGCAAAACAGATTCGTCATGCAGGTGCTATTTTTATGGGGCGTTATACAGCTGAGGCTCTGGGTGATTATTGTGCCGGGCCTAATCATGTATTACCGACATCACGAACAGCGCGTTTTTCATCGCCACTGGGTGTTTATGATTTTCAGAAGCGTTCCAGCCTGATTAACTGTTCCGCTGATGGTGCTTCAGAACTGGGTAAAACCGCATCGACCCTGGCTCATGGGGAAGGGCTGACTGCCCATGCCCGTTCTGCCGAATACCGGATAAAAGATTAGACTTTCTATTCGGTGGTTCAGGGTTAAAGTAAACTATAATTGCTATTTATTAAGATCAATAGCATGACAGCGAATCATGCTGTTTTACGGGGTCACAATGGCAAAGTTTTACTGAATGGCTGATATAATTCAATTTAAAAAAAAGAAACCCTTCGATAAAAATAAGGGTCATACTTTGTGCAAGCGTGGTTTCCATAAATGGGAAATAGTAAAAGACCAGCAGTTTGATACCAAGCAGGGGAAACTGGTTACTGTTTATCAATGTAAACGATGTGGTGCAACAAAGAATGAAGCTCATTAGTAGTTTTAAAATATTTTCTGTTTTAATTGTTCTGTTTATTAGCGCGCAGTCTCTGGCTGGGTCGTCTGATTTTTTTGATCAGAGTCTGGGTGATTATTCGGATGAACTGAATATTGCACGAGAAAATGGTAAGAAGGCGGTGCTGATCATGTTTGAAATGGATGAGTGTCCTTTTTGTGATCGCATGGCTAAAACCATTCTTAATCAGCCCGAGGTAATTAAATATTTTAAACAGCATTTTTCTATTTATCGTATCGATATTGAAGGGGATGTTGAAATAACAGATTTTGATGGCAAGCCAACATCAGAAAAAGATTTTGCTTTTAGACAGCATCGAGTCAGGGCGACACCGGTTATTGCTTTTTTCGATTTGAATGGAAAGCGTATTGTGCGTTATACCGGGGCGACATCTACTGTTGAAGAATTCATGTGGTTAGGTGAGTTTGTTGTTACAGAAGAATATAAAAATATGAGTTTTATTCGTTATAAAAAAATGAAACGTAAAACAGCCGGCTAATGCGCCTCAATTATATTGTTGCCTGTTTATTGTTCCCATCTGTATTGCTTGCCGAGCAGGTCAGCAAAAGTTTGCCTGATCCTTTAACGCTTGATTATGTGTTATCACTGGCAAGTGATAATCTGCATTATGATGTACTCCAGGCCGATGCCATGATTGTGCAGGCAGATGCGCGATTACAGCAGGCAGAATCTGCTTATGCGCTGGAAGCTGATATAAATATTAAAGCTCGATGGGCTGATCCTTCATCACTCGCTTTTGATCAGTCAAAAGAAGATCACAGTAGCTATCTGTCAGTTAGAAAGCCGCTTTATGATTTTGGTCAGACTGCCAGTAATATCAGTGCTGCTGAAATTGAGAAACAGTCTGTGGTTGCCAACCTGGAATATCAGTTAGGCCAGAGAAAAATTGATATAGCCCGGGCTTTTTTTAATGTGTTGCTGGCCGATTACCAGGAACGCTGGGATAATGAGCAGGTAGTTATTACCTGGGTTAACCACGAAGCAGAAAAAGACCGTCATGCACTGGGTGAAATTTCAGATGTTGAGTTATTAAAAATAAGAACCCGGCTTGAGTTACTGGAAAGTCAGCGTTCAATAAGCCGTTCACAACAGTATTCAAGCCGAGTTAACCTGGCGGAAGTAATCAATCGACCAGGACAGTTATCATCAAATCTTGAATTGCCTCAGCTGACATATGATCAGCGTCCGTTACCAGACTATGACAGCCTGGTAAATCAGCTCGAAACATTCAATCAGCCACTAAAATTGCAGTTTGCTAAAGTTGATGCGGCTGAAAAACGATTGCAGTCAGCACAAAAACAGAATCGACCGGTACTGTCGGCTGAAGTGACCATGTCTGAACATGAAAGAGAAAGTGCTGCCAGAAACGACTGGGCTGCAGAACTCACACTAACTGTGCCATTGCTGGAGCATCAGGGTATGCAGGCTAAAATAGCGCGTGCCCGTAGCCAGTGGCTAAGTGAGCGGGCATTATTATTAAAACAGGCATCAGCTACGCGCCAGGCATTATTAAATCTTTGCCAGGATATTAAGTTACTCGGTGTGCAGAAAAAGCAGCTGACAACTGAAATGCAATACCATGAGCTGGAACTGGATCGTAATCGTACCTTGTATGAAATGGAAGTTGCTACCAATTTTGGTACTGCCATGGTGGCTATTTCAGAAACTCGCTATAAACAGTTAAAAACTGATTTCGAGCTGGCACTTGCCTGGATGAACCTGGAGCTTATGTTTAACAGCCAGATTAATTTTGATGAGGCAGATAATGAATAAATACAGCATCATTCTATTAATAATGTCATTCATGATAGCCGGTAATGTAACTGCCCGGGATTATGATGGCTTTCTTTTATGGCCGGATAAGCAGGTGCTGGCCTTCCCGGTAACCGGCGTGGTCGACCAGGTGCTGGTACAGGCAGGGCAAAAGGTTAAAAAGGGCAGCAAACTGGCCCACCTGGATAAGCAGCCGTTTAGCATCAGAATCAAACAGGTGAAGGCCCGGTTGAGCCGGATTAAGCCTTTATTGTTTGACTCTCAACGGGATTTTGACCAGGCACAGGAACTGTTTGAGCGTACTGTTTTGTCTGAAGTGGAGCTGCGGAAAATAGAATCTGTATTAAAAGGATTAAAGGCCGACCATGATTCTGCCCAGGCAGAATTAGCGCTGGCCAACTGGCAATATGCTCGTGCCCAGCTGGAAGCACCTGTTGATGGTCGTATCACTGATGTCCTGATGCATGCTGGGGATATAGTGTCCGATGAAAATATGTCACGCTTAATGATTGTGATGGTTGTGGATAATTTGATGCAGGCCGCATTTATGGTTAATGCTGATGCTGCAGGTATGTATCACATAGGTCAGGATGCCCGGATTGAAGTTGCGTCCGAGCGTTACCCAGCTATAGTTAAATCAATAGTGTCGGCTGAACACCAGCAATACCAGGTCAGGCTTGAGTTTCAACTGCCGGACAGTCATAGCTATGTAGCGGGTCAGAAAGCCAGGGTCATATTCTGATGCCCTGCCGACATTACAGGGTGTATGGTCGGGTACAGGGTGTATTTTATAGAGCTAGTGCACAGGAACAGGCTGAACAACTGGGTTTAACTGGCTGGGTACGCAACCTGCCCGATGGTTGTGTTGAAGCGGTTGCCTGTGGCAGTGAACAGCAGTTAACAAGCTTTGAAAACTGGCTACAGCAAGGGTCGGCCATGGCCAGGGTCGAGAATCTGGACATAGAAGCGGTAACAGACCCGGTGTATTTTAATAAATTTGAAGTCAGGTACAGTTAGTAGAAAAAATTATGAATGCCGTTATCGATAATACCGATCGTAAACTCGATTTACATGAAATACTGCAGTGGCTTGAGCAGGACGGCATGGTGTCCGCTGATAATGCGCATATGCTTCGTACTGTTGCCATCGGTAAGGAATATGATTCCAAGCATCCACTGGTACTGATTGCGGAACGTAGTTGGGTTGATTTGCGGGATGAGCATAAATCACTGACACTGGAGGCTTTAACCGTATGGCTGTCAGAAAAAGTTCAGCTACCCTATTTGCGTATTGACCCGTTGAAAATTGAAGTCAGCAAGGTCACCGGGCTTATGTCCTATGCTTATGCTGCACGATTCAATGTATTACCCGTTAAAGTAGAAGGTGATGTGGTGACCGTGGCCACTGCTCAACCATTTGAGCGGGAGTGGGAACAGGAGCTGTCACGGATTAAAAATAAAACTTTTGAGCTGGTGGTTGCCAATCCCGATGATATTGCCCGTTACCTGCTGGAATTTTATACTGTTTCCAAATCGGTTACCGGTGCCCAGGATGACAAGAAACACGGTCATGGTAATTTAACCAATCTCGAATCCCTTATGGAGCTGGGACGCGCTGGTAAACTGGATGCCAATGACCAGCATGTGGTAAATATTGTTGACTGGTTATTGCAATATGCATTTGATCAGCGTGCCAGTGATATTCATTTAGAACCACGTCGTGAACAGGGTAATGTGCGTTTTCGTATCGATGGTGTCATGCACCAGGTCTACCAGATACCGACTACGGTTATGGCCGCAGTTTCCAGTCGTATTAAAATTCTGGCCCGGATGGACGTCGCAGAAAAACGTCGTCCCCAGGATGGTCGGTTAAAAACCCGTACCCCGGAAGGTCAGGAAGTCGAACTGCGTCTGTCTACCATGCCCACTGCTTTTGGCGAAAAACTGGTTATGCGTATTTTTGATCCTGAAGTCCTGGTTAGAAATTTTCGTGAACTGGGTTTTAGTAATAGCGATGATCAGAACTGGCAATCGATGATTTCCCAGCCGAATGGCATTATCCTGGTAACTGGTCCTACCGGTTCTGGTAAAACCACCACCCTGTATTCAACGCTAAAAAAACTGGCCAGGCCTGAAGTTAATGTCTGTACCATTGAAGATCCTATCGAACTGGTAGAGCCCAGTTTCAACCAGATGCAGGTGCAGCAGAATATCGGGCTGGATTTTGCCTCCGGTGTTCGTACCCTGTTACGTCAGGATCCGGACATTATTATGATTGGTGAGATCCGGGATATGGAAACCGCTGACATTGCGATACAGGCTGCACTTACCGGTCACCTGGTGTTATCCACGCTGCATACCAACGATGCACCTTCAGCTATCACCCGTATGATGGATATAGGTGTGCCACCGTATTTGATACAGTCAACAGTATTAGGCGTGATGGCGCAACGACTGATAAGAACTTTATGTCCTCATTGTAAACAGGAAATAGACATCGATGATGAAGTCTGGAAAGAACTGGTCAGGCCATGGAAATCGAAAAAGCCGGCAAAAATATTCGAGCCAGTCGGCTGTCTAGAATGTCGTAACACAGGTTACATGGGACGTATGGGTGTCTATGAAATGTTTACTTTTTCAGAAGACATAAAACATCATGTCACAGAGGATTGTAATATTTCAGCCATTCGACAACAGGCGTTGAAAGAAGGAATGTTGCCGCTACGCCTGAGTGGCGCACAAAAAATAGCAAATGGACAGACAACCGTGGCAGAAGTTATGAGAGTGGCGCCACCACCAATAGGAGATTAAATTTAAAATAATTAGTAATGTTATTACAGGGTAGTGATGCTTGAATTATGTGTATTTAAAATAATTATAGTTATGAGACGTATTCATCACTTTATCTCCATTTCTACAATCAGTGCAATAGCGCTGGTCGCTATAGTCACAGGTTATTTCTATACCAGTTACGCAACCAGGTTAATGATTGAGCATGAGGGTCGTGCCAATCGTGATTTAACACAAATAATGGAACGCGTAATCTGGCAGGAATTTAGAGTATTTATACAAAGAAGCAAGGGCATGAATCCGCAACAGCTTCTTGTTCAGCCAGAGATCAGTCAGCTTGATGATGTCGTTCGTTATCACATGAAATATACTAATATTCTTAAAGTCAAACTCTATAATCTCGATGGGTTAACGATTTTTTCAACGCAAGCAGAACAGATTGGCAATGATAAAAGTGATAACCAGGGGTTTCAGGATGCCCGTGATGGTAAGGTGCGCAGCTATCTTGCATTTCGTAGTGAGTTTCATGCTTTTGAAAAGATGATTGTCGATCGCGATATTATAAGTTCATATGTGCCGTTACGAGCTGAGGAAGAAGGGACGCCTGTTGGTGTGGTGGAAGTTTATTCAGATGTTACTGAGCTTGTGTCTGATATAAATAAATCACAATGGATCATTGTTGTATCTGGATTTTCTGGGTTTGTTTTTCTATTTCTTGTAGTGCAATGGGTGTCTGCCCGGGTGGCGAGGACTATGAGCGAACATGCAGAAGAACATAACCAGGTTGCGCAGCTGGCTTTTACTGATACCCTGACTGGTTTGCCTAATCGAAGTGAATTTAACAGTGATCTTGAAAAAATAATAATTAATAAAGGATCGTCTGGCTCGGAGTTTGGTTTGTTATATATTGATCTTGACGGGTTTAAATCAATAAATGATAAGCATGGTCATTTAACGGGTGATGAAGTGCTTAAGCATGTCGGTTCATCTATTCGTGGTTCCCTTCGTGCCAGTGACACGGTATACCGGGTTGGGGGGGATGAGTTTACTGTGATTCTACGTGGCCTTAATAGATCAGCTGATGCTGGCGTGGTTGCTGAAAAACTGATAACGGAAATTGCAAAACCAATTGCCTGTAAGGATACTGCTTGCAAGTTGACAGCAAGTGTCGGTGTTGCATTTCTGGATGAAGGCACAACCAGTATCGACCAGTTAGTACATGCTGCGGATAAGGCAATGTATGTTGCAAAACAAACAGGCGCAAATCAATATCGGATGGCCTGATCGGTTAAGTGTTTTGACTGGATGCTAGTTTTTACTTACCCGGATTATTTTTGTATTCCTTTTTATATTCATAAATTTATTAAAAAATATATCACAGATATTTTATGGTTGCATGATGTTGTTTTTATTGTTTTAAAGGCTGCTTTCCTGAAGTCTTGTCCTGAATTAAGCTTATTTAATGTTTTTGATAAATCATAATCGTATTTAATCATCTTTTTTGTTGATGAGTTCGCTTAACTCCAGGTTTAATGTATGTGCTGACTTTGTTGTTTCTTACAACGATTATCTCGGGGGGGAATAAGTATAAATATTATGTCGAGGGAAAGAATAATTTTGCTCGTATAAATTCACTAGCAAATAAAACATACATATTAAGCACAGGAGTAGGTTGCCGACTGCAAAGTCCTGCATGTGGGTTCAGGTTTTTTATCTGTTGCATCAATATTGTATCTGGAGTTGTTTTGTAGGATATATTTATGGTGCGAATATAGGATTCAATAGCATTGAATTGATTGGTGCGGGCTGCCAGTAATAATGACGCC
>Ga0224501_10001598_pt1 | contig 17545 bp, 16 predicted proteins | sample SF_Oct11_sed_USG_4_FD_169105 | JGI IMG/M metagenome (GOLD analysis project Ga0224501, IMG submission 169105) | Sediment microbial communities from San Francisco Bay, California, United States - SF_Oct11_sed_USGS_8_1 | ecosystem: Environmental > Aquatic > Marine > Sediment | place: USA... | reverse complement strand
TACAGAAAATGCTGTCAAAACAACCATCTAAAGATAACCCTTCATTATAAGCGTTTACAAGTTTATGGCATCATTGAGTTAGGTTAAGCGCTTGAATAGACCCATATATTTAGTTTAAGAAAAGCACCTGAAATCGAAACCTTACAACTCATCGGTCTGAGAGCCAACAGCAAATGTATGAGTAACTGCCGGAGGGGGTTTATTCAACAGATGAGGACTAAATGAACTAATTAATATGAGTGGTTCAAAGTTCAACGTCTCAAATAGGCAAGGTTATGACACCGCTATAATACATTCAGCTGATGTGATTATACGTATTAGCTATCTTTCCCATAAGGTGGCCCCCATGATGTTTGTTGCTTCTAAATGAAAATTCAGACATACGAACTTCAGAGGGAAATTGTTTTTATGATGATCACATTCTGGACCGCAATGCAGACTCATTTGAATCATGTGTGCATAATACATAATGTATAACATACACCTCCTACCGACCACAATCCATCATAGGGTTCTATCAGTAGGATAAATCACAGTGATCAGACTGTGATTTATATTTTGCACCAAATAGACCAAAGACTATGGTTTTCTATACCGACAGGTTGAAATATTGGGTTACACCCGTGTTACACTCTGCGAACAGAGATTCAAAGCAGTCGGCTTTGGTTTGGATCCGGAGGTAGGAACGCTACACCGCAGAAATCACCCACAGAGGTGAGGTTTGCCGGTGGGATTGCGAGTCCCGGATAGCCTTCTACGGCCACACTGTCTACCGGAGCAACGTCTCCTGTGGCCGCCACAGGAGACATTGTTCCGACAGGACAGACAGATAGATAGATGTAAGCCATGTCATGGTGTTGGTTTCATCTAGTACAGATTGACAATCTGGTCCATCAGCCACGGTCGCTGATAATGGGTAACATCAGCACCTCTGACAAGCAACCATTTACCCCAGCTGCCAAGGACAAATGGCAAGTATAGATAATCAGGCACCTGTCTGCTGCCAACAGCTGTCGAGTTAAAAACTTGCCGATCAACATCGCAAGAGCTTGCCTCTAACAAGTACTTACCTCCAACGGGTCTGTAAAGTCAGGAGCCGAGCCGAACAGTGCAGCACTCAATGCACATATCAGCACAATACCTAGTGTAATAACTATGACAGGTACGGGGTGATGGGTGAGAATACGTGCATATCTGCAAAAAAAAATTGTTCCGCTTTTATTATCACACGCCTACTCAGAAATTAAGAATGTACAGGCAACTTGCTATGAGCTTAATGCGCTATGGCCGTATTACTGCATGAAATACTGGGAAATGAGTCATAGTTCATCAAAAACTATAAGATTGAGCTACATCTGGTCCTGTGATTCCCGAGTAGACTATGGAAACTCAGGTGTACACCCAGCCATGTGCATTGAGAACTCGGACTTTCATCCTAATTTTGATGTGGTTGAACCACTAGGACAGGAATTTTTTCTACACAGGCACCTGGCCATCCCAGTTTATGGACCTCCTAAGCCTGAGGATTGTTGGAACGATTAAAACCATAGGAGTAGCTCATTCTCACAGTGGGTGCTCAGCATGACTTAAACCCAGGATCTGTCAATCTTGAACCAGGTGCTCTAGCCATGGAGATATCCCGCTACCCCTAGGACGTACGGATAAACACCGGGAGCTAAGCAGCGGCAGTCATAATATGATTGCTCCTTATCAATACTGAAGTTCCTGCTATATACTCATCTTACCTTGAGTTACCCATCTACAGCGAGGCTGGAGATGTCACCCGAAGTTTAAGCGTTCTGTAAATAATGACAATCCGAGTCAGTTAAGGTTTAGCCAAATGGCTACTGGACGCTGGATTTTAGTTGTAAATTCGCAGTTTAGCCTCGGTGCCTATTGAAACGATGACAGTCATCAGAGCATAAGCCGCCTATTTGATGCGTTTCATTAACCGTCTTTTTGGATAAAACCCAATTCAAAGCATCAATTACTAAAGCTTGTCTCTTATGACAGCTGCAACTATCCGGAGTCAGTCATATTTTGTATCCTTAGCCTGTTGTTTCAGCACTATAAGTGAACAGTTTAAATCTTGAGAGAGCTAAGCATTTCATATCAATATGTTAAGGTAAAATGCATGAGACCCAGTCCGCTTTGATTTCAGGCAGTTGGTAGGGGATGGAGGTATCTTCAGATCGGCTGTCACACACAGACAGTCAATCACACCAAGTGACCAACAATGTACAGCTTTTATAACAAACATAGAAACCATGAAGGCATGATATATTCTCATTCGATTAATTCAAATATTTTTTATTTTTATGATCAACTAAAAAAATGATTGTGATTTTCAAGTTGATCGAGCGAACTCACTAACCGATGTACTGTAGTGTAGTCAATGCGTGCCCGTGCCACAAACTGTGTCATAGCCACTACTAGTACTAGTACTGGACAAATACAACAAGTACAACATTAACATTACATGATTATTTAAGGTACAGTCTACCCAGTAAAACATATTGAACACTAAGTCTAACACTCACTGACTCAGTCACAGTCACAGTCACTGAGTCAGCGTGACTGTGAGTGTTGTGTAACTGTTGTTGGTGTTACTCTGTAAGTATAAGTAAGTGCAATCACTGCAATGTCAATGTGGTTATCACCATGGGCATCACTTTCACCATCAGTCAGTACTCAGTTAGTTGTTTGTTGTAAAAGTTGTTGATTTCGTGTTACTTGTTATTGACTTAGTAAATACTAATTTAGTTATTTATTATTCATTGGAGTTGGACTGGTTCCTTGCGTTCGTTCCGTAATTCGGAGTGTCGTTACTTACTCGTTACTGACTCACACTCACAGTCAGTGTCACACTGAATGACTGACACTCACACTCACAGTGAGACTGAGACTGAGAGTGACAGAAAGATGGCATTAATAATTAATTTGAATCCGGTCGCTCACTTGATGGGTAATTCCTCTGTGGAACATTTAATCCAGGATCAATGTGATTGAATATGCAGAGGGGTCTCGTGAATAGCGTCTTCAATAGTATGCAACGTTCGACAACTCGGGGAGAAAGCGATCCGAAGATTATCTTTGAGTTTGACCAACAGCGAATAAGTCCAGCGGAAACACCATATGCTTTAGGTTTAACTGGATCAGCTATAACCAAGGTCGGTCCCTCTATCAACTCTCATTACTATAGAGCCCCACTGTAATGCGCGCGCTTGTGTGCAGTGTATCCGAAGACGGTGGGTATATATAGTACTTCCCACCATCGTTCCAGTATCCTTGTGCTGTATCCCGTACGGCTGTTTTGGTAGTTTTCATTTTCTTTTTGTCCCTAGTGGCTAGTCTATCTATTTGGGAAATTCAATCTGGCCCGAGATTCTCGCCAGTTGCAGTTAAATTGCAGTTGCATTCGTGTTATTGTATGAGTCACCCATGCCGTCAGTGTATTGCCTCACCTCAGACTCACTCTCAAGTCAGAGTGACCGCACTCAGTCACACTCACTCTCACTGACTCAGTCAGTCAGTGACTGAGTCACTGGGAAAAACTCACAAACATTCAACAAGACGGGCGACTGACTGGCGACTCTTCCACTCCCACCCCTATAGGTATCGCTCACTTTGGATTGTTTGACGGAATTGAGCAATCGGCGATTGAGCACATAGACTAGAGGATACGACGCACAACAATGGTGTGGAGACACCTGCGACGAAGTCCGTGATTGACCTGCAAATAACTAGACTGGTATAGTAACACTATCAGTGGTGTGGCAATCACACTCACGGTCTGGTCACAAAATTGACAAGATGACCAGCTCATTGAAATACAACGAAAAGGAGTTCATGAATAGTGTCAAAGCTCACAGATGCCTGTATGACAAACTGGATCCTGGCTTCAAATGCAAACATACCAAAGACAATGCTTGGACTGAGATAGCCACTAAGTGGGATATCTCCGTTGCTCAAGCTGAAACAACGTATAATAATATTCTAATGGTCTTTGGAAGGCAGATAGGAGCATTGAAAGAGACTGAATCGGACATTTCAAGTTTAAAGCCAGAGTATGAACACCTCCGTTGGTTAGCTGAACACCTAGAACAAAGACAAGGCAATGGTACAAACTCAAACAGTTTCTACAGTGTTAGTAATGGTGCTAAATCTACGATCTGTGAAGAGTCGGAACACCCGCTTGGTATGTACAGTGACGTATCGTGCCCTTGAAGGATTATCTTGTCAAATACATGTGTAGATCATCCTAAAATACGCTTGGTACCTCTTGGTCAAAATGAAATTTGTTGCAATTGCTTTCGCGTTGGATATTGTGGATATATCTAGTGGTATAAATCAGCAGACCAAGCACTATGCATTGAAGATTGATAAAAGCTCTATACAAAACGCGGTTATAGTCTGTTGTTTTCCAGTCGAGTCTTTTTATATTCTCTCTTTTTAGGTAATGTCCCACTAATAGTTAAACCCAACACTTGTACGCTATCCATTTGCCCGTTATTTCATCTTGGTTTCAGTACATGTAATGGAAGACTGCAGTATGGAATCTGAGACGTATGGACTGATGCAGCCACCCTCTGGTGGTGGAGGTTCGCTATCCGATATCAGCTCTTGTATGGGCGTGCTGATGGCTCAGGCCAATCCGAGCAACATCGCAGAGCGTCGTCAAGCGCTGGTGGCAAGGAAACGAAAGCTGGATCTCATGTATCAACGAGAGCTCACTCGATTCCAGCATGAAATGCAGGCACTGGACGAGCTAGAACAGCTTACCCCTCACCTACAGAGCATTGCTGAGAAGAGACGCGCCATGTCCTCATCAGCCTATGCATCTGGTAAGCCTCCTCACTCCTTATCTCAACTGAGCATATAGAAAAGGCCCATGTTTCCTCATTAGCCTCCGTTGCCAGTCACCCATTGCGCTCCGTATCTCAACCAAGCATCTAGGAGAAGAGATACGCTACCTCCTACCCTATCCTAACCCCTGAGACTCTTCATTCCGTATCTTATGTGCAAAGCATTGTGGAGCAGAGGTTCTAAACTCTCTCCACCTCATTTTTCTTTTCATATGAAAGTTTTGGAGAAGAGGTTCTCCGGCTCCTCATCACCATTTGTGTCTTGCAGCGGTGCAGGTTACAGAAGACAACCGCGTCTTGGACAATGCACAGTCTCCCAGGCCAGAACTGTGTCTGGAAGGTAAAGCCCTAAACACACTATATAGAAAAATTTCAACGACCAAAGTTTTGCTTAGATAGATGAGATAGGACCATCTTGATGTTATATTAGTAGAGATCAGAATTTCTTAATGTATACCTTGGTATCCTCTCTCTCTCTTTATGGTTCTTTTCGCCACATTTTATATATCGTAGCCACTAGCGATGCGGAGGGCAGTAAAGCTAAGAAACCAAGAAGATGGTGGCGCAGCCCTCGTTTACAAGATCGTTCTGAACGAGGCTTCTTCCACAGTCTGATGGAACAAGATGAAAGCTCCTTCTACAAGTGTGTACCCTGCACTCCCCATTCACTGGGGTATTCTGTACCAGCACTGACCGCTCAACAGGGTATCTTGTACCCCGCACCGCCCATTATTTATGGTTTCTGTACCCGGCACTCCACGTTCACCAGGGTAGCCTGTGTCCATCCCTTCCCGCCTGCCACCAGGGTAGTCTATACACAACTCTGCCATTTCACTAGAATATTTTGTGTCTGTTACTGCTCAGTCTTGTCATACCCTGTAATTTGTCAACACCACATTTATTTTGTACCTGGAACTTCCTGACTGCATCAAATCAATCAGTTATGTCTCTTCCAGTTACACGCGCATGACTCACAAGAGTTTTGAGCATCTGCATGACCTCGTTAAAGAGCAACTCCGTGGTGGGAGAGCTTCCGGGCAAGGAAGATCACCAATCGACTCTAAGGAGAAGCTGGCACTGACTGTCCATCTTCTGGCGACAGGGAATTCACAGCTAGCGGCTGCCGATGACTTCCATCTCGGCAGGTCAACTGTCTGTAAAATCATCAAGGTGACACCTCAGTACTATTTATTATAATGATATATGATATGATTTATTTTATTGCACGAAAGGGGATAGATACAGAGTTTAGAAAAAAGTGGAAGGTAGAAGGGCAACCTGATAGCCAGTAGGAAGCTAGAGTGATGGCTGCCTGACTGTTCTATGAGGGCACTTGGCCATCCAAAGCAGTGGGTTGGTGGTTACCGCATTCAATTTTGGACCGGGTGACCCGGGTTTGATTACAGCTTTGTGTGTCACTTTTTATTGTCTTCCTCATCGAATTCGTATTGTGACATTAAATAATTGAGGCCCACCAAAGTAGTGCCAACTCTAAAAGGATCATCACGAGAACAACCCATCGGCTTAGTGATGCCACCTTTGTAAGACAAAATGACCCTACCTGATCTTATCTTATTATACTTCATTCAGGTGAAACAATTGAGCCGAAAAACTCAGTAGTTCAATTTCTGCATTACCCTCAGTCGCACTTGACAAAAGTCAAATTTACTTAGTGAACTAGAGGGTGAAAACAATAAAATAAACTTGCTCAAATGCCCATTGTGGTTTTTACTCCACCTCTCACTACACTAGTTCTATCTCTAGTTCTGCAGTCATTCGTCAGTCAGCCCTTTTTTGATCACATTATTCGAAGATGTATTAAGTAAGCTTCGTCACTTTTGGTAATAAACGCTTTCCATTTTAGCAAACCTGTGCAGCGATATGGAAGGCACTAAGCGAGGAGTATGTCAAATTACCATCAACTAATGAGGAATGGAAACGGCTCTCAGCTGAGTTCTATGATGCATACGGCCTGCCACATATGGTGGGGGCTATAGATGGTAAGTGCTGGTACCACTGCAAAGATTCTGCTATCATAGTGATGCGTTTGCCATTATGCGGATTTGCCCTTTCTGACAAAGTAGCAAATAATAGTGAGGCATAGGGAAGCGCTACTGGTTCTATTAGAGTGCCAATTCACAAGTATCTCATATGTTTTCTAATGGTGACTCTGGATCTTAAAAGTGTACAGCTGTAAAAGAAAGCGTTCGATCAACCGATTGTTAGTCATTTCCCAGCAGAGTCTTGGGCTGCTGAAATGTATTAGTTATTTTCAGTAACACAGTCTGCCTACTCGAGTCTTGATTATCGGACTATACTCCCTTACCTGAGGAGCAGGGCACATTAGTGTTTACTGGACGCCATGCCTTTTGCGTTCATGACCAGGACCATCTGTTCAGTCTTGTAGCGCATGCTTCACACTGAATTAGCGGATGCCCTGATGGAGTGCGAGTATGCCCGGACGAGCCAGCTTACACTATAAACTCCCCACGTTCCCAGCTGTTATCAGGCTTGCCAGATAATACCAGACTCAACTCAGTGATGAATGGGCGCCTATTATTATTATTATTATTAGTATTATTATTCATATTGAACTAGGTAATACTGCAAGTGAATCTTTCGCTGGTTTGATCGCCTATCGTAACAGTCTGTGCTACACTAACAGGTGGCCACTGTTGCATGGTGCTGTTTTGAGTTCTTGGTTTGATCTCTCAATCCTATAGCATAAAAGTGCTTTGATGTTGGCCCAATGACTCATAAAAAGTTGTGCTCTCTTGACGTTTTATTGCCACATCCTCTCATTGTTACTTAGGCAGGCACTTAGTCATGCACTGTAAGTACAGTGACTCTGATAGCCCTGACCAGCTCACACTGCTACTAGCGATATCTGACGCCAACTATCGCTTTATCTACGCGGATATCTGTACATTAAACCGACACAATGACCAGAGTCTTGTGGTACATTCCAAACTGCGGGATTGTCTAGCAAATAACACTCTGGGAATCCCTTCACCAGCTGTTATACATGAACAGGAAATGCCCTACTTCCTGGCGGGGAATGAAAGCTTCTCATTGGAGGAATGGCTGATGACACCATATCCCACTGCTGACAGCATTGCTGAGGAGGTGTATAACTATAGGCTTAACAGATGTCGCCGGGTGATTGATAACGCGTTTGGAGTGCTGGCAGCTCGTTGGAGAATTTTTAGCCGACCGATTCGAGCTGATGCTACCACCACAGATTTGATTATTCGAGCCTGTATCGGTCTACATAACTTTCTGATATCCACCGAAAATGGCAGCTATATACCGCTCGGTTTTGTTGACTCGGAATCCCCCGATGGTCTGACGGAAGGGGAATGGAGACATGAAGTTAAGAATGACACACAGCCCGCAATGACATGCCCAGCCTATCAAGTGAACAACACAGAGTGTAGCGTTGCATCCCGACTGGCCAGAAAGACCCTAACTGATTATGTGAACAGTGATGAAGGATCTCATAAGCGTCCCTGGCAGCTAGAATGGGTTCAAGTCAAGGGCGAGCTACAGGATAGTTAGCATCAGATGGGTGTAGTCTACTGAAGGCGTAATCTGCAGACCAGTGTATTCTGATGATAGTCTTGAGCTGCAATTGCCAGATCCATTGGTTTAATGAGGAATGGGAAAACTGGAAAATTGTTTAGATTTTTTATTCAAATACATGTACTCATATTTCGGAGTACGTATTGACAATTTATTTATATAATATATGAAAAAAAGTTCCTTGTACTGAATCTTCAAGAAATACAAACTCTTGGGGAACAAATCAAGAGAAAACAGAAGCTTAGCAATTTTTCTTTTTAAATGGTAAACTAGTACCGAATTCAAAACCATAATCATTGTGAACTAACGGAAAGCGCCATATGCGCAGCAGTAAGTCACAGTGCGCTTGGTGTGAATCAGATCTATGTGTATTCTTGGTCTCTCATCTATCAATTGTCTATACATTAAATTCTTGTTGAGCAAAATACAGACAGGAGGTCAAAGTATCCAATCTCAAGAGTTTTTGCCGCCATCTATGGATTGCCCCACAACTGGTTGCAGCATCTAAAATAAAAGGGAAGGTAACTCTGTTAAAAGGGTTATGACATGGTCGATAGTATACGCATTTTCAGAGTTGCGGTCCCCATTCTTAAAGGGAGGCAACTCCACATTCATTGCAGCGATAGCGAATGTTCTTTTGCCACAAAACGAATATCGGTCACTCGAATAACTATAGCCCAAATAGAAAGAAAATGGGACCTAATTACTAAAACTTAGTAGCCTTACGATCTTTACTCCCTCATAACATCGAGTAGAACTCAAAATTGAACGTAAGCTAGGAGGAAACTTAAAGGGGTTATGACATGAGCAAAAACACAACTCCGAAAGTCCGTCTACCATCGACTGTGTCATAACCCCTCTAAGTTATAAGAAGTGCTTTGCCGGTTTTCCCTAGACCTAAATAGAGGCCGTTGCGTCCGGGCCTCTATCATTTTGCAATAATGGCACTAACGCTCGCTGACAGAGGTGAAAAAGTGCACTCTGAAACCCTATTTCTATATTTTTGTTGAACAGTTTCTCTCTATAGACTTGTGTAACTACAGGGCTAGTGTGCACCTGCAAGAGGATTTTCCAAACAGCGCGTAAGCCGCGAAATCAACGCAAACACCAACAGATCTGTGTTAATTTCCTATTTCGAGGCCAATTCTGGTGCGTCAAAGGTGTCACCGTATCACCGAGGGCTCTAAGTATGCGCATTGATAAGGCTATATCTAAGCTTCCATTTGAGCTGGGTATTGGGCCCATTTGTTCATGGTGGGCTTCAAAATCTGAAAAGAAATAAAGACACTTTTGGCCATGACATAACCCCTTTAATTGCTGTCTGTTGAGTCTTGCTCTGGTGATGATTGGGTTATGGCACAACTGAGCTTGCCAATATTACACATATAACATTTGTATGTTCAACACCCTTCTAATCATAATGTCCAATTCATTTGAAGATACATGCACCCATGTTCTGGTGACCGTTCAATGTGCAGATGAATCGAAAGTGATACCCTTAGATAAGAGGTACCCTGGCCATTCACAGTCGATTCGGTATCCACTTAACGTGAACTGGAGGAGGGTAAACCCTTATAGTAAAATAAGCCTGTTACTTGTGTTAGTTCAGCTGAATGTGTTGAAAGGAGAGTCTCCTCTCACCTGGCTGCTGGCTAGTGACTGAGGTATGATGATGTACTGAGGAGTTCCCGTGGTTGACACCGGGACAGGAAACTGAGCACCTATACTTGTTTGCGGCACGTTTATCATAGGGAGGTAACCATCTGGTAGGCCTGCCATGGCCGCTGGGGCATAGAGCACTGTTTGGCCTGGCTGCTGGTACAGAATAGCCTCACTGCCTGACGCCTCTACACCTGCAAATTACACTGATTGTTGATACTCTTAATTGACGGGACCCACATATATTAGGTCTTATCTTTCACGGAGATTAATAGCACGAAAGCCAAAGTGATGGAGTCCTCTTTCCGGAAATAAACATGTAGGGCAGGGAATGTCTTCATGGTAAATCATTTGGAAAGCAGTCGGGGATAGCGATAGAGAGATTGACTCAAAATTGATTGGTTCAGGTCATGCCGAGCACCCATTGTGAGAATGAGCTCTTCGCATCATTCCTAGGTCCCACAAGCTTCAGGATAAGGAGCTCCAATAAACAGTCATTTCCGAATAGAACAATAAGAAACTAGCAGCGATGAGCATGGCATCTTCTATTCTAGTTTTCACAGTGAGTTCCAACAACTACCTCTATATTGATGACAAACTAACCCCAGCAGCAGCCATTCCAATCCGTGAAGAAGAGCTGATCCATACATATCAATGGCTTCATTAGGTAGGGACAAAATCGATAACCATAGTGTGTTAGTCGAGTTGACGACTCGATCTGGTAACACTAGACACTAGGCATACTTTTAATGTAGGTCTTTCAGTCTTCATTGTAATTACCTTGTGCAGTTAGTACAGTAGGAAGTGAGGTTCCAGCCACCGCATTTATACCAACACTTCCTGTAATGTTCATATTAAATCATGAGAGTAGCGCAGATAGCTGATTGATTTGATGGTGCACAAGCCGATCGGAAGGAGTGAGGAGGCTTGTGAAGAGGAAAGTTCTGAAGCTGAGCTGAATAGGGTGGGAAGGACAGAAAGGGGAGAGATTGAACGGGATGAGAAGAGGTCTGAGAGCTGGGATATAGCAGGGAAAGGAGTGAGATCTGGTGGAAAGTCACTGGAAGGGTGAGAAAGAGTGCGAGGGCATGATAGTGAAAGAAATGAATGAAATAGTGGCTCAGTGATATGTGAAGAAGTGACTGTACCTTGTATCAGTGGTGGAGCCTTAGAGATATAGATCTGTTGCTGTAACGGTGTCTCAGCCATGGGAATTTGAACTGTTGTCTGCTGCTGGGCCTGCTGCTGTTGCTGCTGCTGGACAGCTACCTGCTGCTGCAGCTGATTCTGTAGTTGCTGCGATGAAAATAATAATAGACCTATTACTATGATCCCACAAAGGTGGTATTGATGTTGGGGCGAATGAAATTTGGATGGCTGTTGCACTGTATTGTGCGGATTGATGACAGAGTTCTCTCAACGATTGCATTGGAGAGAGGACAGCTCATCACATATTGAGAGACAATTCCCCTATGGTGTGTATTTGGATAGAACAACTCTTTGAATAACTAACAATTTTTATCGTTCATAACATCTTCTCGAGCTGAAGAAAACTACTTTCCACATCTTCGGAGAATCCATAGACAAATAAAGACCATCTATCTGGCTGTTCTCTTCAGAGCTAGGGAAGGTAAAGGTGGTGAGAAAGAAGGGTGGCACCCCACATTAAATACACCATATCTGATACAAGCTGACTAACAGCCACATACTAATAAAGTCTGTCTGCATAGGTGATTCGCCTAGTGGTGCGGGTACGAGTGCAGGCGCAGACAGATGATGCAAGCTCTCACCTGCAGCCTTTGTATTTGCTCCTGCTGCTGCTGTTGCTGCAGCTGTAGCTGTAGGTGATTATCGAGCTGTGAAAGGGAGGCAGTGGTGCTGACTGGTGAACTGCTTACTAACTGAACAGTGTGGGACGCGGCTGTAACATAGAGAAAACATACTGTTTTACACACATGGCATCACAAAGCCAATGGGTTGTTTTCAGGATTGTTTATGGTTTGCCCCATAAAGTTGGTACTCTATCGGCGGGCTTCCTTTATTTTTAAAGTTGCGATCCAATCCGACGAGAGAGAAAGCATGAGGATACATGAACTTGAAATTGAACCACGATTAGCTGGTTCAAAGATGAACGCGCTACCCACTAAGTCACTGCTTTTCGCTGTTTCTAGTAGGTGGTTGGGAGCAAAGAGTTATCCTCCTGGGAAGATATATTTATGGTTGAGAGTTGTTCTTCCGCATTATAATGATGAAATGGGTATAGGGACAGGTCAGCGTGTTATCCCATATCCTAGGTTCATCTGAGGATCAAGCAGGCCACCGCTGTGATGTGGATCCCTCACAGGAGTCCAAGCCCCAAAAACTAGTCACTTTATTGACGTGGAGCAAAGATTTCGACTCGCTAAATTCTAATTGATGACCTACCATACATCTAATGGGTCATAGAGAGTAGTCCTGAATTACATCTCGAAACAATGCTTGACTCATGATGACCTGCGTATCCCTCCTGTTTGCACCGGAGCATCGGACATCATAAGGACCATTGTAGCATATTGAGAATTGTCCCCTCCCTTTTGTTTATGGGGTAAATGGACTCTTACAGCCAGTCGCAGGGTATTGAAGCTAGGAGTAAGGGGGCACTCACCTGATAGACTGACTTGTTTAGGCATTTGTATATTCATTGACGTAGGTTTATTCTGAGTACCGTCACCATTAGATGTTGGTGGTAGTATCGTGTTGATGTTGAATGTATTTGCTGATGAGGTGTTCGGATGCATGAGGTTTCTGCTATCTGTTTGACTCAGAATGTCTTCGGAATCCTGTCAAAGGTCAAAGTTTAAAGAAATAAAACCATGATAATCTCAGTGACTGGAAGATGACAGAGCTTCAGTGGTGACAGAAAAATCTTTATATAAGTTCATTAATGTCACCGGGTCTGAAGTCTGCAGAGCAGGTATACTGAAACTGTCGATAATGAGAACACCTTTTCTCATACGATTCTGTAGTCCACAACCTATGAAACTGCAGGGCTAGATTATATCTCATCAACCAGGAGTAAAATGTCAAGTTAGACATCATATTTTTAGGCCCAACTCTTGTCAACATCAAGATGGCCGAGTTTATGTATTGGTTGTGGTCACCTCAGCTACCATCAAAATTTTGAGGATGCACCTTTTGTGTTTGATTGTAGGACATAAAAGAACAAAGCAGCACTGGCCTATAATGATGGTATAAGCTGTGCTGCCCATTATTAGCAAGTGGCTTAATTACTTCTATAGTAATTAGTAAATCACAGACTCGTTGCAGATCTCTCCCACACATCCGCAGCAGATCTCTGATATTAGGCAGTATCAGAAGTTAGCGCTTGGATACCCGGTGGAGAATGACCAGTGTTTTCAATGGATTAGAAAACAACCAGCGACTGAATTGTGATGTTTCAGCCAAATGAGTAGTGATACGTATTATCGTAGCTGGACTATCGCTTAAACAAAGTGGGTTTTGTGTGACCTACACTCGACTGAAAACTAACTGCTTTCTTGTGTAAACTCTAGCCACTGAGCAAAATCCGTCTAATACGGGTTCCGTGATTGACTTCGGAAAAGGTGTGTTTAGCGAGGCAGAACGGGAGGGGAAATTCGACAACCCTGAGATTAACCCTGACCTTATCATCTTCGTCTTCCTCAGCGACGGCATAGGATAACTCAGTTTCCTCGAAACCCCCTGGATTCATCCTTCGATCAACATCGAGTTCTGTCGGAGCAATCATGCCTGAATCGGGTGAGTTTAGACACGTCTGTATAAGTGCCTGCAATTGCAAGGACCTCAGATTTACACAAGGGAAGGGATAGCGTGATAGCTCAGTGGTAGCACGCTGGGCTCGCAACTGTGAGAGCCTAGGTTCCAACCCCAGTCATGGCGGGCTCTCGCTGTAAGTGTGAGCTCCTCCCATCTTAATCCTAGCTCCAAGAAAACCTCATTATGAGGTGGAGCATTGATATTAAACCGCTCGTGGTACTCCATGCTAAGGCGTAACCAGTGACCTCGCATTTTACCTTGCCACTTTCACTGGTGATCATTGGCTGCAGTTTCTTGGTAGCGAATGTATAGACGTGACCGGTTTCACTAGCGACTAATAACATCACCTGAGTTCCTGTCAGTGTAGATAGCTCATACGCCTATAAATATTCACAACATTACAGCGATGTCCATGCTCCGGAGAATTCTCAACTGGAGACGAATAAGACACAACTGGACATACATATGATACAACTGGACACAAACATGACACAGTTGAACACAAAAATGACAATGTTTTTCACACTAGTAAAATGAACTCAATTGAGTGGAAATATTTTCAACAATTTATTTCCCCATAGCTTTTTATTAAAGAAATATATCTATCCATGCAACCCAAGGCCCTCTCATTTAAAAAAAAAGAATTGGTTCTTTGGTTAAAGAGGAGAACTACATCATCTGGGATGGAGTAAAGAGTCACATGCTTGCTACATGCTACGTGCTACAACTGAACCATGTATAAAGATGAGGCCCCCCTTATAGCCACATGTAAAAGCGTACTGTACATCTATGTAATACAGCACGAACCTTTGATTATACGTAATAGACCTAGCCACGCCTGTGTCTGTTTGCACCTTGGCGTAGAGATTTTAATGAAAAAGGCATGAAACATTCTCCTCATAAACCTATATAGTTTCTATAGCTGGCTAGTTCTACCTAGTCAGCAGTGTTCCGAGTAAACAGAGGAGTCAGGCTACACACAGTTGGTCACCTTCTTCATCCCCATCCAATACAATTCATTTCATAATTCACAGTTTATGATATTAAGTCCTGCCCTTGACCATCACTGGATGTATGGAGTAAACCGACAGTGTTACAGAAATGTCCACATGTTTGATTCAAAGTGATAGTTCATTGAAGAGTCAACAGATTCCGCCTAGTATTTGTACAGCAGTAAGCTCGGGGTACTCTTTGCAGGCCACAGACACCCAGTACGCAAGCCTAAACAAATACTTTAACAACAGCGGATGGAAGATCAGCTGTCTGGTTTCAGAGAGGACTCGGGTCTAATATAACCACTTGTCACGCGCTCAAAGAGTTGATCAAGGTTAAAACTCCTGAGAAGAAGACAGTCAGCGTATCTTCAGAGGCTCGCTTTGAAGTCGGACACTAGACGATGATATTATCTAGCAAAAAAGCTAATCAACTGCTCTGCTTTGGTGTAGAATTTTAACCATAAAAATGTTATCAGTATATATTATTTATCTCCAATTGGGAGATATCCTGCACATAATGACTCGTATGAGCTGGGTGACTCATCATAGTGGGTAATTTCACTGAAGCGTGCATAGGTAGTGTGCAGATAGCATGATTCATTGTAGTAAAATACATTTCTTACCTTTTTCATGATACCAGTTTTTCTTTTACTGAAGGTAGTGTACCTCCGTAGTTTATCCCCAATGAATTGCATTTTGATCTTGACTCTTCCGCGAGTTTTCTTGCCATATTTTGGCTGTGATTGTCCATCCTCTGTCTCATTTTCATCATCCGTGAACTCACCATTGGAGAACGATCCTTGACTTGCATTTGGATTCGGGTGACGAGCTTTCAGCAGCCGACTATCTGTGTTTCTCTGTTGAGATGCGGGCCCTAGGCCATTCACAGGTTCTAGATCTACAAAATCATTCTCATGCTCTGGGAACACTGAATGATTCATTGTCCGAATATAGGATGCTTCCATATAAGCCTATGATTTACAAATGAGGACATTTGGTAAAAGAATGCTGTACAAATACAGACTAAAGCCATTGACTTCACTTTCACTTGGAAAGCGAAACTACGATATCGAGGACTAAACACCGTGTAAAAAGGAGCAAAGAAACTTAGATCCAGTTAACAAACACTCATGACCAATTTTGATAATCTGTGAAACCGTTAACAAAAGAAATCTATAGGTTACTATACAATTATTATTTTTATTCTAATAGATAACACGAAATACAGTAAATGCATAGAAATAAAAAAAAATTATAGACAGATTCGATCACTCCGCCAACACCAAACCGTAATGGCGTTCGCCTTATTTGGTCACGAAACCCATATACGGGTTTACAAGCCGCTAAAGGTCGAATTTCGCTTCACGACCACGTGTGTCTATTTGTACTCCGTGTTCTTCTCATATAGATGAGTGTCAACAAGTTTCATTAGGGACGATGGAAACTTTATTACGTCATAAACAGCAGACAATACTGCCTTACCTTCAGGAAGACTAGAAAAACAGGACGAATCCATTTCTATTTCTGAAGCAAAGTTCAATCATAAGACTCATCGCATAAAACTCTTGACAAGCTGATTTATATGATCGTTTACCGACACTTGACGATAGAGCGCTTTACCATACAAAGTATTTCCGCTTAAAGGTTAATCTCAAAGAAACTTAGGCCATAAATAAAAAAACCTGTACGAAGACACAGATTGGACAGTTTACGGAATGAACATGGGCTTCATTCACGTTTAATATTTATTTGTACAGAGTAAGTCATAACAGAGGATTCTCTAGTTTACTTATTTATTTACTCCACTGACGCTGCTGTTGGATATAGACGACTGGAGAGGGCAACTCCACATTCCTAACTCTGGCGTACAATGAGCACTTGTATGTAGATTGTAGCAGTGACAAATCACATATGTCACTAATTGTAGATACTGGGTTAGGATGTGGCGTGTGGCAAGGTGGCAGACCCATAGTTATAAAGGTATTGTTCTCTTTTAGTCTCCCATGAATGGTTCCCGGCACCCCTGGTGGGACCAGCTTCAAAACCATGGGAAAATACTTTAAGGTTGCATACAAGCATTTGATTTGCACTTTGCAGAGTTCAAGCTATATGTGACTTAAAGATTTGGATTTAGAGAGAAGCTGACTACCTAGGGCTGACTTTATATCTCTAGTCTGACAGGGATAAAAGGTAGAAAATATTGCGATGATTTGGACAATCACAACGGAATATCTGTGCACTCGGGCCGCAAAACTGACAACCCTGGTAACCGATTCTTAACTCGTAAAGTTCACATGCTGATATGCAAGTAGTTAGGTAGCTTGGTAACTTGAACCTCTTTGACTCTTAATCACCACCACATCTCAGTGTATGGAGTCAGCGCGATGCTCCCATGGAGTGACCAAACTGTGAGAGTCATTTATAAACTATCCATCCATCCCAGTCGGTGCAGGCCATTATGAACTGTTTTTTGGGCTGAAGTGATCTTGCCATGGCCGTTGCTGACCGACGACAATTAAAAGACTCAAGATAAGCTACTGGACAGCCCGTCAACAGACAGGGTGAGACAGGGTGAGAGATAAAATTTTTATAAAGAACTCCCTTGAGGTTAAACGTACTTGAGCCTATGCGATTTCAGCGACCCTTCCC
>Ga0224501_10001597_pt1 | contig 17548 bp, 16 predicted proteins | sample SF_Oct11_sed_USG_4_FD_169105 | JGI IMG/M metagenome (GOLD analysis project Ga0224501, IMG submission 169105) | Sediment microbial communities from San Francisco Bay, California, United States - SF_Oct11_sed_USGS_8_1 | ecosystem: Environmental > Aquatic > Marine > Sediment | place: USA... | reverse complement strand
CTAACCAACCCATAATTCCCAAAACAAAAAGTGCAGCGATAATATTTGGGATGATTGCAATCACCGATAATTTAAATGACCGGAACAATACAAAAAACATCAACATTATCGCTAGGAATACCACGCCGATGGTCATAATCTGCGACTCGAACAAACTCCGGAGCAGGTTGTTGTATAAAACTACCATGCCGCTGACTTGGATTTGTTCGGGCGCTAACTCGAACTGCTCTTGCAAATCGCGGTTTATTTTTTCGATTAATTGTTGCCGCCGCAAATTACTGTCCGATTCAAACACACGAATGCCAAAACGAATTTGGTTGCCGTCATCTGACAAATAGGGTGAAACCAAACTGCTTTTCAAATTCTCCGGTAAACGATTATAAATCACGCCTAGCGTAATATTGTCCAATGGTTTGTCGTTATTTAACTGAGTCAGCAATTTAATTGTCGTTGCGATGGATAAGACTTTACCTGTCTCAGGTAAAGACTCCAGGTATTGATGAATTTTTTCAACTTTCTCTAATTCAAATACATTAAACCAATAACTCGATCCCGTCATGCCAACATCAGCGAGCTCTTCTTTTTCTTCTTCCGACATTTCATTCATGTAATCAAAAAAGTTTTGATCAGGATTGATAATTACATCCATTGGTGTGGTGCCGCCGAGTTGTTGATCAATCGTAATCATGCCTTGATAAATTTCAGAGGTTTCTTTGAAATAGTCGATAAAACGATTCTCTACCGTGAGTTTACTAATGCCCCATAGGCTCAGGGCAAGCACACTAAGACTGACAATAATGACCCCATTGGGTGAGGCTTTAATCGTGCGCGCAAATAAATTGGTAATGCGCTCGGTGGTCTCGCGTTGTTGCACCAAGGGTCCCGGTTTAAAAAACATCAGCGCCGAGGGAAACATGAAAAAAGCAAGAATAAACGCGAGGAAGACACCAAAGAACATCATCCAGCCAAAATCAATAACGGGTCGGATGCCGCTGACAATTAATGAACCAAATGCCACCATGGTGGTAATCGCGGTGTAAAATGCGGGCTGGAATTTACTCTTAACTGCATCCCAAACTAATTCTCTTACCGCTTGATCGGGGTCGATATTACGCAATTCTAAGTAACGTACAATTAAATGTACGGTCAGGGACAGGGTAATGATCAACAGTAAGGAAATAAAATTTGATGACACCACGGTCACCTTCCATTCCATTAAGCCCAATAAACCTACCATGGCCAAGGTCGCTGATCCACACACCAAGGTTGGCAAAATAATCCAACGATTTTTCTGAAACAAGTAACGCAGCAATACAATAATAATGAGTAATACCGCAACGCCAAATACCGAAATATCATTGGCAATATAACTAATCATATCCGACACAATCATGGGAATGCCGCCAAGAAAAATGGTAGCGTCACCGCGATAGTTATCCAACACTTGACGCACCGCTTCAATAGCGGCTTGCTCTTGTTCAATAACAATGGGACCATATCGTTTATAGGACTCACTGACGATAGCCAACTCGCTCTCTTCCGCCTCGGTTAGTTGGCCAAGGAATTGTTTCTCGCGCAAACCATCACGTTTTTCACCTAAGGCTTGATAGGTCGGATCTTGTTTTAAGGCGACTTCCATCGCCGTGGTTTTTCCGTCAGGACTGATTATTAAGTTTTGATAAAGCGGACTGTTGGCAAATTCTTGCCGAGCTAACTGCAAGTCCACTTCTTCGCTGGATAAAGTGATGGTTTTTTCTTGCACCTCGGACAAACCCACTTTAGGACTGCGAATCAACGGTACATCGACAATACTGGTAATTGAATCCACTGCATCTAGGGCTAATAAATCTCGACGTAAATTTGCAATCTTATTTAGTGTGTTGGGATCAAACATATCCCCATTAGGTCGGTAGGTGATAATTAGGTTTTCATCTGACCCGTATCGCGCTCGAACAGAACGATAAAAGCTTAAGGCTTTATCATTTTCCAATATTAAGGAGTCTTCAGAGGCGTCTAATTTAAAATCTTTGGCGAAATAGCCCAAACTAGCGACAAATACACCAATAGTAATAACTGTCCAAGGTGCAAGGTCGAGAATTAGTTTTTTATACAGTGCTTTGATCAAAACCGCTGATTCCTCTTTTTCCTTGTTTGTGCACTGTATTTTTCCTTTCAAAATTGAAAACGCACGATGCTTTATGCGTACATTATGCCGTTTTGTAGATTTATCCGCCTAAAAGCGGTTGATTTTACAAAAACTTAACGTAAAAACCCAGCCCAGACAAATCATATAGCTTATTTTTTCATTGAACAAATTGTTTTATCGCAAATAGTCATACTGGATTATTGACCCAGCAAAACAAGCCTGCTAACTTCGCGCAAAGTCAAGTGACTAGCGGGATCTTAAAACGAGGTCATGGATCAGGATGAACCACGACTTGACTTATCAGATCTCCACGACAAAAAGTGGCTCATTGTGTAAATGGATTCAATTCAAGGAAGACTGGTTTAATGAGTCAATCTACCGCCTTAGTTACCGGCGCATCCTCAGGCATGGGCAAGGCAATCGCCAAACAATTGCTCAATGATGGCTTAAACGTATATGTTGCTGCGCGTCGGCTTGAATCGATGCAAGATTTGGCTGATAAGGGTGCACGCTTAATCAAGCTTGATTTAAGCAAAGCAAGCTCCATCGAACAAGCGGTCAACGCTATTTTAAGCCAACAAACCCATATCGATGTCTTAGTGAATAACGCAGGACACAGTGTTTATGGCGCAGTTGAAGACATGCCATTAAGCACGGCGCGTTATTTATTCGAAGTCAATCTTTTTGGTCTTGCCCATCTAAGCCAATTGCTTCTACCGTCCATGCGCCGCCATGGTGGCGCTAAGATTATTAATATTTCTTCCATGGGTGGTGCTATTTATACACCCTTAGGTGCTTGGTATCATGCCTCAAAACATGCACTAGAAGCCTGGTCAGACTGTTTACGTCTGGAGTTAGCTGAATTTGGTGTTAAAGTTGTGATTGTGCAACCAGGCATTATTAACACCGGACTTGCCCACACCTTAATAGAATCCATAATGCAAATTTCTGGCTCTGGTGATTATCAAGCTTTGGCTCGAAGGGTTCAACAACAAACCCAACAAGTTTACCAAGCCCATCGCAGTTCACCACCGCAACTAGTGGCAAAAACGGTCGCAAACATTATTAAAAGCAAACGTGTCAAACATCGATATGCGGTTGGCAAATACGCTCATTTATTGATTCGTCTGCATCAACATTTACCCACCCGCTGGTTCGATAAACTCATGTTACCCAGTAGCAAATAAAATCTAACCGCAAAATCCTATACAAATGCCAATTATAAAATGATTGTGCCGACTATGGTCGCCACACGCTTAGCGCTTAAATAAATAGCGCTGACTTGTAGACTCGATTTTAGGTCACAAGTTTTGCGGATTGTTTACATTGCCCTGCGTTTAGTGCATAGAGTTGAGGCTTGTTTTTGAAGTTTTTTGATCTTAGGGTATATCAATCTGGGCGAGCAAACCCCTTACCAACGTGCACAGTTTTCTTCGAGGCTGTTTTACAATTTAGAACAAGTTTTTTCCTGGATAAACTTTGCCCCTGCATCCACTACAAAGTCTGACTGTAAAAAACTGCGGCCAACCAGCATTTGATATTTAAAATGACTGCGGTCGACCAAACTGACGTGAGCGTTTTTGACAATCGAGTTTAAGCACAAGCCCATTTCGACCACCATACGTTCCTGCACACCGCCATTCTTCATTTTTACCCGGGCTAGCCTAACTACCGGTTTTTCCAAACGAATGCTTTGACCCCAGCGATTGTGTAAATCAAAGCGAACCCAAGACTGATTATTCTGCTCGAAAACCTGGATATTTGATGCATTAACTGCGGAATGATCGGCACCCGTATCCATTTTCGCCACCAGCTTGAAATTGCCATCGCTTAAAACAACATCTTCCAGCCAACCCACTTTGTTTTGCGCAAAAACAGCATTGCTAATGCTTAACATAAAACACAAAATTAAAAGTCGTAATTTCTTAGTCAATGTTTTATCCTAAACGCACAATTTCTGAATAAATCCTATAATGCTTTTGACCCTCTAGCAATGAGTTTAATTCCATAACGATGCACTTTTTAATAAAAAAACCCGCACGACAATGGCTTATTGGTTTGTTTGTGCTACTCGGATTAAGCGCAATGCTATTGCGTTGGTGGTATTTTACACCAGAACGCCTAGTTAATCCTGACCCTATTTGGGAAATCACCTTGGTTGGGAAATTCCAAGCAACAAAAAACAAAAGCCAAATTAGCAGCCCGCTGCCCAAAAGCAATCGTTATGCAAAAGTAATAAGCCAACGCCTTTATCATCCGGGTTTCAGAGTCCTTTCGAGCAAAAAACGCAAACCGGGTCATACACTGGTTCAAGCCAGCCAAAGTGGTGTATTAGATTTTCTCATCCAATACCATGTGCAATTACGTCAAACACCGGTTTTGCAAACTCCTCGTTTGGCCAGCCTGTCCACTGTTTTACGCGAAAAGTATTTGGCGTCCGATGCCCAAATCGATTTAGAATCAACAACATTACAATCACTGAATCAACTATTACAAGCATCCATAAACACGCCTCAGGATTTGATTGCAGAATTTTTTAAATTCAGCCAACAAACAACACCGAGGCAATTAGAACTAGTCTTCGGTCAACAAACACCGACCTCACTTGCGCGGGCAAAATTATTCATGGGATTAGCGCGACTTAATTATATACCTGCCCGTTTAGTCACCGGATTATTGTTAACTGAAAACGCTTCACAAGCACCTTACACCTGGGTACAAATCCATACGCCTGATCATGGCTGGCAGGCATTTGATCCTACCCAAGGTTTCCAACATAGTGTACCCAGTTATTTTTTACCTTTTTCTTATGATACAACAGACCTATTTACAATTGATGTCGGTCACATAGAATGGCATCAATACAGCACCAGTCTCGACCAAATTGATTTGGATATCGCCTTATTGGAACGAGACAAAAATCCGATTGATATTTTTAATTTGCAACGTCTGGATTTGGAAACCAAAAAAGTCTTAACCCTGTTGTTAATCCTGCCCGTTTGTGTATTACTCACCGCATTCTTACGCCAAGTGCTTGGATTTTACCCCTACGGCACCTTTACGTCGCCACTACTGGCTTTAGCTATGGTGTATGCTGAAATTTCAGTCACCCTAATCCTATTGATCAGCATTGTTTTCTTAGCTGTGTTGGGACGATCATTGTTACCAAACACCATGGCGCGAGCCCCACGTTTGTCATTGATTTTCACCTTGGTTGCTATGAGCATGGTGTTGAGCACTTCGACCATGGCCTATTTTTCTATTAATCCAGGCGGCAATATTATTTTATTACCGTTAGTGATTTTGGTTGCACTGGTGGATCGTTTTTATAGTTATATGGACAGTAATAATGCTCGCGCTGCCCTGTTGCGCTTAGCCGTCACCATCGGCATTGCTTTTGTTTGCATTCCGGTTTTGATATCTGAAACGATTGCGACACTTGTTTTAAGCTACCCAGAAATTCATTTTCTCACGGCCGCTTTGGTTTTGATGTTTTCCAGCTATCAGGGCAAAAAACTCACCGACTATCGCTATTTAAAATTGCTAGGTGAAAATCGCAAAGAAAAAAAATCAAGCACGAAGTCTGCAAATGCCGAAAAATCAGACTCCGTGCTATAACCCCTAGCGTCGTTTGTTTTCCATGCGACGGAAAAACTCACCCATAATCAGTTCATATAAACCTTTGCCTAAATAAAGGTCTTCGACACCCGCATCAATATTCGGATTGTCATTTATTTCGATAACATAAACTTGCTTATCGGATTTTTTAATATCAACCCCGTATAAACTGTCGCCGATTAATGATGCCGCCTTGACTGCAATATCAATCACATCTTTGGGCACTTCGGCCACGGCCCAAGTTTTAGCACCGCCTTCTTTGTAGTTGCCGTCCGAGGCATGTTTCACAATTTGCCAATGATCGCGGAACATATAATACTGACAGGCAAATATTGGCCGTTTGTTTAGCACACCTATGCGCCAATCATATTCCGTGTACAAATATTCTTGTGCCAAAATCAATTCTGAATTTTCAAATAAACGTTCGGCGGTTACCAAATATTGCTCGCGGTTTTCCACACGAAATACACCTAAGGAGAATGCACCTTCCGGCAATTTCAACACCATGGGATAGGATAAAGCCTTTTCCGCTGCATCTAAATCGTTGCGACCAATAATCACTGTTTTAGGCGTGGCGATATTATTGGCGCGCAATAACTCAGCTAAATAAACTTTATTGGTGCAGCGTAGAATCGAAGTCGGATCATCCATCACCACCATGCCTTCGGTTTCAGCTTTTTTTGCAAACTGGTAAGTGTAGTGATTAATGCGTGTAGTGCTGCGAATAAATAATGCATCGTATTCTGCCAGACGCGAATAATCTTTTTTCTCGATTAATTCAACTTCAATCCCCAGTTGTTTACCGGCCTTGACCATTGCTTTTAAGGCTTTAGCATTGGACGGCGGCAATTTTTCATCGGGATCGTATAGAATGGCCAAATCATAACGTGAATGCGTTTTTGGTTTGGGCGCACGCCAGCGCTTAGTCAGAAAATGTCCCAAGGATTGATTGAAAAATTCTAATTGGCTAGGCTTCAATTGTTGCAAGGAAAGCGCACGAATACGCGTAATTCGCCATTGATCGAGTTTCTTAAAGGTGATACTCAATACCGGATAAGGAAATGTCTCAAAAATGCGTCGCGCCACAGGAGCGAATTCCGCTTGCTCACATTGACCGAAAACGGCAGTCAGGACAATTTGATTTTTTTCTAGATCAACTTTTTTAAATATCTTGTTAATCGTGTCGTCAATATGCACAGCGTCTAAACTATAAATCGACTTACTGCTTAAATCGAGTATGCTTTTTACCGACGGCACAACTTTGTGCTTGCGCGCTTCAGCTAATAAAGAACAATAATAGCCAATACTGGAATAACTGTAATCTTTGCATAAATTAATCACTTGAACATTTTTCAGGGAAAAATATTCGGCCGATGTTAGGTACTCATCAATATCTACCACCGGACAATCGACGTGTTTGAATTCCTGTTTTTTCACATCTTCAGTCACAATAATTTGTGTCACCATGTCAAAAGCGCCTCACAGGTGCAATAGAATGTAAGACCACTGCGGCGTGCTGACCGCTTTTTCCATAGCGAGTCATACGCGCAAATTCTGTTTTTGAAATTGGCATGTTAATGCAATCCGTTACTGTTTTGCCTTTCTCCTCATCAATATAGGGATCATGAAAATATAAAAACCGATCATCGTGACCGGTGGCGATAATCCAATGGGGAAATTTTTCCTTATAAATTCGATAAGAACTGATTAAAACCAAAACCAATCCACCATCGTCTAAAATTTGCGTCACTTCGTCCACGCTTAAATGGTGATAAAAAACTGGTATACCGACTTTTCTGATTTCTTGAATGAAATCTTGCTCAACCAACTGGATCACTTCTTTTTTTTCTGTACTGCGTACGGAATCAATAAACAAGGCCGCCCCTTGTTTGACATAAACACTGACTTTAAATCCACGATGATACGCAGCTAAGGCCATGCCATAAGGGCCACAACCGCCTAAACCAGAGGTCATAAAAATAGTGGTGGCTTCGCGCCACAAGCGTAACTCCAGGGTGCGGCTCAATTCAATGTGTTGATCCAGCGCTTTCATTGCCATCATCAATGATGCTGGACCGCAGGTGAAATCCAGGCTTTGTTGATAATAAGGAACAGTGGTGAGATGAGCCTGACTTTCATTCATGAGCCGTTTTTCCAAACGAACCGCGTCAGCATCGTCTTCATAATATTTTAAATAGCGTCCGAATTGTTTATAGCCCAGAGATTCGAACAAACGAATCGATGCTCGATTATCATCACGAATCTCCAAACGCAAACTCACACATTCATGGTCCAACGTGAGTTTTTCAGCAGCATCCACTAATGCTTGGGCAATGCCTTTGCGCTGATAGTCCGCGAGCACGGCAATGGAATAAAGACGGGAAAGCGATGTACCCGAATGAAACATGATCAGCACATAGGCCACGACGTTTTCATCGACCACGGCGACCCTGATTTCTGCATGTCCCTTGGTAAGAAAATGGCGAAAGCTACGGCGACTCAAACGGTCACTGTCAAAACAATGATTTTCGATCATCAATAAACGATCCATATCAGCGATTTCCGCCCCACGAATATAAAACTGAGCATTGTTACTCTGCTTTTTCATTAAAAATACTTGTTTTTCCTCCACTAAAAAAGGCATCCCCATGCGAGAATGCCTTCCGATTGATAAAGTCAATGATTCGCCGAATCAACTCAACTCGTCATAAATTAATTGCTGCAAACGTCGATCTTCCATGAGTTGATCATAACGTTGTCTCGCGCTTTGCGCTTTTTTCTGGCCTTCGACAACCGTAAGTATGCGTTCCACCGCCATATCTTCATCCATGTCGATTAAGTTGTCGTCGTCATCGTCATCGACTAAAGCAGCTTGTTGTGATTGTTCAAATTTTGCCATTTTTCAAACTCCAACCCAGGTTACAAAACAAAACAAAGCAAATTGCTATTCCTGAGCTGCTTCATAACGGATTTTTCCCGTCCAAGTAAAACGCTAATATTTTATAGTGACAATCGAAACTATTAATCGAAATAACGTTGAAAATTTCTCAGGAAATGACTGATGCTGCGCTTGACCGAACTTAATAATTAATTGTTTTTATTGCGAATTTTCCCACACCTGGTGGCGTATGCTGTTTTTGCCATTATGTTTCACCTGGTACATTAAATCATCCACAACTTTTATCATTTCTCGACTACTGTCCATGGCACTCGCAAAACTTACTGCGCCAATACTAAAAGTCACCGCCCAGTTGCTATCTGTCATACGTTTAAGCATGGCCTGCTGCAATTTTTTCAATAAGGCTTCAGCGCTGGTGGCGTCCAGATGGGGAAATAAAATCGCAAACTCATCACCCCCCATGCGGGCTGCGATGTCACTACTACGAATATTCTGACTCAAACTACTGGCCACACTCTGCAATAATAAATCACCTTCTTGATGCCCCTGTTGGTCATTCACTTGTTTAAAATTATCCAAGTCAATATAAGCAATAGTAAACACTTGTGGATAGCGGCTCATGCGAATATGTTCTCGTTCGATTTGCTCTTCGAAAAATCGCCGATTCGCCAGCCCGGTGAGCGCATCCGTGTCCGCCAAATTGGCTTCTAGCTCAAGTTTTTGTTTCAATAAATATAATAATTGCAAAATAATAAGAAAAAACGCCAAACGTACCAGCGTGTTCCATAGCGGCACAATATGTGATGAATATTGACTACCGGCACTTAAATCCGCGACTAGCCAAACCGCTGAACACAACAACGCAATCATTGCACCCAAACTGCGTCCGCCGTACCAGGTAGCCAACATGATCGGTCCGGTGTAAAAAACTGAAAACGATAATTCCGGCCCAATCAAATAATCCAGCAGGCCTAGGCCGGCAATCAGTACAAGATTGAAAAAAGCCAAATGGAGTTGCGTTAGTCGTTCGAGGGATTGATTTATATTGTTCAGCACAACAAATAGCTTTCCTTGCTAGGCATGAAAATGAATGAGACACTGTTTTTTGGATCGAAGCACCATCACAAAAACTTCCCGATTTTATTCTTTAGTAATGTTAAACTAAAGCAAGTAATGTGACATTCAGAAATCATGGACTATTTTGATAAAACCAATCATCCACCAGCCACACGATCACCTGGTGACTTATTGGTTTTTACACCTTATCGCTTTTGTGAAATCGTGTGGGTATTAACCATGATTGCCACCAATTTCATTCCATTGACGTTTATTGTTGGCCTATACGGCATGAACGTTGAGCATGAGCAAAGCCCATGGGCTATGTCCGAATTGGGTTGGTACTATGGTTATCCGCTTGTCTGGTCGCTCAAGATCATTATTGTGCTTGGCATACTAGTCTATTTTAAACACAAACACTGGCTTTAAGCCAAAAGGTAAAATTCATGCAGATAGCCATACTATCGCGTAACAAAAAACTGTATTCCACCCGCCGATTGATTGAAGCCGCTGAAGCGCGTGGTCATGAGGTTCAAGTACTCGACGTATTACGTTGTTACATGGACGTGGTTTCAAGTAAACCACAAGTGCATTTCAAGGGTGAATGTCTGCCGAACTATGATGCCGTGATTCCACGAATCGGTGCATCCGTCACATTCTATGGAACGGCCATATTGCGTCAATTTGAAATGATGGGCGCGTTTCCCTTATGTGAATCCGTCGCCATATCCCGTTCGCGTGACAAATTAAGGTCTTTGCAATTGCTCGCACGCAAAGGCGTGGGTTTGCCCAATACCGGTTTCGCCCATGATCCTGATGATATTCAGGATTTGATTCAAATGTGTGGCGGCGCACCCTTAGTGATTAAACTGCTTGAAGGCACTCAAGGTATAGGCGTGGTTTTAGCAGAAACCAAAAAAGCCGCGGAAAGTGTTATTGAAGCGTTTATGGGTTTGCAAGTGAACATTATGGTGCAAGAATATATCAAAGAAGCCAAAGGTGCGGATATACGTTGCTTAGTTGTTGGCGATAAAGTGGTTGCGGCCATGAAACGTCAAGCACAACCGGGCGAGTTTCGTTCCAATCTGCATCGCGGTGGTAGCGCCTCTTTGGTAAAAATCACACCGGGTGAACGTGCCACTGCGGTCAAAGCTGCAAAAATTATGGGCCTCAATGTTGCCGGTGTCGATTTATTACGCTCCGAGCGCGGCCCTTTGGTGATGGAAGTCAATTCCTCACCCGGTTTGCACGGCATCGAACAAGCTACGCAAAAAGATGTTGCCACAATGATTATTGAGTTTATAGAAAAAAATGCAAAACCCCATCGTACAAAAACTAAAGGCAAAGGTTGATTTAATGAATGACCTTGAATTAAGAATTAATGATGTTTCGATTCCACTGGGAACACGTATGAATATCGATCTTCCGGTGGGTCAACTCTATACCCATGCCCCCATGACCATGCCGGTGCAAGTGGTTCGTGGCAAAGAACCTGGACCTCGATTATTTGTTAGTGCAGCAATTCATGGCGATGAAATTAATGGTGTGGAAATTATTCGCCGTTTATTGAAACTTCCCACCTTAAAAAAATTACGCGGCACACTAATAGCTGTGCCAATAGTCAATGTGCATGGGTTAATCAACCATTCACGCTATTTACCTGATCGACGTGATTTAAACCGATCCTTTCCCGGCACCGACAAAGGTTCACTAGCGGGACGCTTGGCCTATATTTTTATGAAAGAAATTGTGGCCAAAAGCACTCATGGCATCGACTTACACACGGGTGCGATTCATCGCAGTAACTTACCGCAGATTCGTGCAAATATGGACGACCCACAAAATGAAGCCCTGGCTCATGCGTTTGACGTGCCTGTCATCATTTCCTCGACCTTGCGCGATGGTTCACTGCGTGAAGCGGTCACCGAACTCGGTATTCCAATGTTGCTTTATGAAGCCGGTGAAGCTTTGCGCTTTGATGAAGTATCTATTCGTGCGGGCGTCAAAGGCATTGTTAATGTTATGCGCTTATTAGAAATGTTACCCCCCGGTCGTGTCCATAAACGTAAACACATGGACCCCGTAGTAGCGCGTTCAAGTTTCTGGGTACGTGCGCCGAAAAGTGGCATATTGCGTGTCATGGTTCCCTTAGGTACACGAATTAAAAAAGATATGTTACTCGGTGTTATTGCCGATCCTTTTGGTAAACAGGATTTGCAAGTAACCTCCAATTTAAGTGGCATTCTTGTCGGTCGTACCAACCTGCCCTTGGTGAATGAAGGTGATGCTTTATTTCATATTGCCCGCTTTGAAGATATTCGTGAAATTGAGGCCAAAGTCGATGAGTTTCAAGAAGAACACACGCCTGAATTTTTACCCACCGCGCCCGACCCTGAAAGTCCGATTGTCTAACACCGTTTTTTCTCGGATCACCTGTGAGTAGAACTTAAGATGCATCTCGATCCCATTATGCCTTATCTAGTTGGCGCTGTATTTGCGGTCTTGGCCATGGGCTTGCTTTTGCGCAGTTTACATCAACCACATGTGGTGGGTTACTTGCTTGTCGGTGTCACGCTTGGGCCTCACGGATTTGCTTTAATCAATGATGAAGTTATATTAAGTCGCCTCGGTTCTATCGGCGTCGTCATGTTACTGTTTTTTATCGGCATGGAAGTCTCGCCAAAAAAATTAGTACAAAACTGGAAAGTAGCATTCATAGGCACCTTGTTTCAAATCCTGATAAGTGTTGCTTGTGTCTGGCCCTTGGGCTTGTATTTAGACTGGCCGCAAGAACGTATTATACTGATTGGTTTCGTCATCAGCTTGAGCAGCACTGCAGTGGTATTAAAATTATTGCAGGAATGGAATGAATTCAATAGTCGCGTTGGTCAGAATGTATTAGTAATTTTATTAGCCCAAGATCTTGCCATCATTCCCATGTTAATCATTTTATCCATGATGGGGCCATCGGTTGAAAACACCGCAACGATTGGCTTACAAATGTTAGGTGCTATTTTTATCTGCGTCATTCTTGGCTATATTGCCTTCAAAGAAACGATACACCTGCCGTTGAGCAAATTATTAAAAAACGATCACGAAATGCAAGTCTTTGCGGCCTTAAGCATTTGCCTAGGTTTGGCTTTGCTGACTGGACTTTTAGGGTTGTCTACGGCGCTAGGCGCATTTGTGGGCGGCATCATTATCGGCGCTGCACGAGAAACACAATGGGTACACCAAAGCCTTGAATCTTTTCGAGTAGTTTTTGTCGCTTTATTTTTTGTGTCCATCGGTTTATTGGTCAACTTAAGTTTTGTTGTCGAACATTGGCCACAAATATTGAGTTTGGTTGTGTTGGTCATTTTGAGCAATACCTTAATCAATGGCGCTATCTTACGTGTCCTCGGAGAGTCCTGGCGCGAAAGTCTATATGCCGGTACCCTCTTGTCGCAAATTGGTGAATTCAGTTTCGTGCTCGCGGCAGTGGGTATACAAGCAAAAATTATTTCCGAATATGGCTATCAGTTAACTGTCGCCGTGATTTCCATTACACTACTTTTCAGCCCGGCATGGATTATGTTAATCAAAGCCCTAATAAAACGCGGCAAACCACCCACAAGGTCAATCAATCGGATCTCGTAAACAAAATCAACATTGGTAAAAACAGTACAACAGCATACAATCATACATAGACCGGCTAATAAATATTACAGAGGATTTTCATGGGCGATGATTTAAACCATCCCAGCCACTGGTGGGGCAAATATTCCTTGGCTCAACATGAACTTTGGCAATGGCAAATTGGTTCATTGCTTTTAAATATTCGTTGTCTACCTAATGAATGGCAAGTTGCATATAAACAAAGCGATGAATCGGCTGATGACGAGAATTTTTGGCGCATTCAGCAACTTGAAGAGGAAGCGCAATGGTTTGAGAATTCTTCTCGTTATGTGTTTCGTGAAATCACGGGTATGTTAAGCGTATCGCCACTATTAGCTGATCGACCAGTGATTTCGCGCCCGCGATCGCCCTTTAATATTGTCGCTGGAGAAGAAGTCACGCTCTATGTCAGCACACCTTTGTGGATGGAACTTGGCGTGGGTAAACAACAAAAAAAATTGACTGAACTTGTTATCCAGCGCCCGTCGGACACATGGTTTGGCCCGTCGACTTTGGAAGGTGAACTTTGTTACGCCACCACCACCCATTGCCGTTTATACCTGGACGAAATTCCACAACGCGCCCATCGTGCGATTACACCCGTGGTGATTCGCAACCAAGCCGATTCGACCCTGTCAGTGGAGCGCTTAAATGTACCAGCGCCGTTATTACCCTTATACGCAACCACCAGCGGCCAGTTATGGACACCTAAAGTCACCTTAACGCGTTTGGAACATGGTGAAATGGCTGCATTAAAAATTGACAAACAAGCACCGATAGAAGCTAAAGGTGCAAAAGCCATACGCGCACCGCGCAAAGTTACCAGTAGCGGTATGTTGATCCGGGCATTCAATGCCGTCTTTAGTTAAGGGAGCCAATTAAAATGAGTGGGTTGTGGAATGATTTTATAAACTATCTCAGCAGCGACCAATTCTGGTCTATCTTGCGAGCCCTTGTCCTACTCATTATTGGTTTTTTCATTGCAAAAATAATCAGCACAACGATTAGTCGCTCCAGCAAGAAATGGGACGCGCATCGATCCATGCTCATTCGTCGTGGCATTAACTATCTAATTATAGTTTTGTTTGGAATTAGTGCACTCAAAGAATTGGGGTTTAATTTAAATGTGTTACTGGGTGCTGCGGGTATTTTGTCAGTAGCGATTGGTTTTGCCTCCCAAACTTCCATGTCTAATTTAATCAGTGGTTTATTCCTCGTTACCGAGCGACCGTTCTCTGCCGGTGATATCATACGCGTAGGCACAACCACCGGCGAAGTTTTATCAATTGATCCACTCTCCGTCAAACTACGGACTTTTGATAATTTATTTGTACGCATACCCAATGAAGTATTAATTAAAAGTGAAGTCACCACTTTGACGCGTTTTCCCATTCGGCGTATTGATATTCAGCTCGGTGTGTCTTATCAAGAAGACCTGAAAAAAGTCCGTCAAAGCCTAGAACAAGTTGCAGCGCACAATCCCTTATGTTTAGAAGAACCCAAACCACAATATATGTTTCAAAATTTTGCAGATTCGTCCATGAATATTCAATTTTCCGTTTGGACCAAGCGAGAGAATTTTCTCGATTTAAAAAATAATATTTATCAGGAAATCAAAGCAGAGTTTGATGCGCAAAATATACGAATTCCTTTTCCACAACGAACAGTACATATTGACGAAGCGTCTATTAACGCACTCAAACAAAACCAGTCAAGCTAAGTAACAGGAACTTCCGCATGAATGCCGTGTCTAAGGTCGGGCCATGTTGCGTAATCGTCGGGCCGGACAAAAGTCTTTAAAGCTAAGGAGTATTGAATGTTTCGCGCCACTATACGCCAGTTACAGGTATTTGAATCAGTCGCTCGCCATAAGAGCTTTACTCGTGCGGCTGAAGAACTGTTTGTTACCCAATCAACCGTATCCATTCAATTAAAACAATTGGCCGAATCCCTGGATGTGGCATTAATCGAACAAGTCGGTAAAAAGATTTATTTAACCCGTGCCGGCGAAACTTTATTAACTCAATGCCAGAAACTATTAAGCTTGTTACGCGAAACTGAACAAGCCATGGCAGATTACCAATCAAAAACACAAGGTAGCTTGTTATTATCTGGCACGATTACTACTCAGTTTTTTTTGCCACGAGTACTTGCGGCGTTTAATAAACTATATCCCGATGTGGACATTCAGTTTCAAGTCACCAGCAGACCACAGCAAACTGCGCGTTTTCAGAAGAATTTAGATGACTTATATATAATAGGCCATGTCGCAGAAAACATGGATATCAAAGTCATACCGTTTGTGGAAAATCCCTTAATCATTGTTGCTTCCGCCGAGCATCATTTGGCGCAACAAAAAAACATCGCCTTAAAAACTGTTGCTAGGGAACCATTTTTAGTTCGCGAACCCGGCTCAACCACCATAAAAGATATTCAATTATTTTGCAGTGAACAAAAAATTAGTTTTAATCAAAAAATGATTTTAGGTGGCAATGAAGCAATTAAACAAGGGGTAATAGGCGGTTTAGGGATTGCGATTCTGTCACGTTTCACATCCATATTGGAACTGGACAGTGGATTGTTGGTGGAACTGGATGTGCAAGGATTTCCTATTCAACGCCAATGGTATATCGGTTATCCCAGCGGAAAAAAACTATCGCTAGCGGCTAAAGCCTTTTTGGATTTTATCAGAAACCAAGGACGGAGCATTGCACAGTCCTGCCTGGATTCACGCCTGACTCAAGCACAGGCACCTGCCATACTCAGTTCGATGATTGATTAAAGTCTATCCTCAGACTCTAAATTTTCAATTTTTCTTTTAGTTGCTAATAGACGATGATTATACCGAGACAAATGTTTAGCTTCTAAAGCGAAGTCGAACTTAACAATCAATCTTGGAGATACAAACATGGAAAATGTAATTTCTTTTCAAGCACACACTAGTTTAGTCAAAGACACCAGCTCAATTCAACGCGCCGTATATTTTGTTTTAGGCTTTGGTGTCATCGTCACAGCTATGGCGGACCCGCCTGCCACCACAATATGGATGGCCATTGCCAATAGTATAGGCGTGTTATTAGTCTCACTTGCGATCCTAGGTAAACGCGTTATCCCTGTATTACAAGGTTCTCGTTTTATCCGCCAACCACAAGTCATCACTAATACGATTGGCTTATTGATCGGATTAACCGTATCAATTGTTGCAATCGCACAACCCCCGGTTGCCACTATTTGGGCCGCGTATGCCCACTTGGTTTCGATTGCCTTAGTGACTCAAGCGATTATTGGTTATGAGGGATTAATGCAAGTATCAACACCTATTGTACGCGGATCATCACCCAATAAACCCGATGATGTCGTGACCGAAATGCCCACATTGAGCAAAGCTGCATAATTCAACCCCTTTAGCCCCGGCCTTTGTGCTGGGGTTTTTTATTTTAATGCAGAATATTAATTGTTTTTTCAATGCACATGCCCATCAAATAAATTGTTTGTTGTTGCGCCCTACTAGCATTTTTAAGTTCTTGAGGAGGAGAATCTAGGCGTAGCGCAATATCCACTAGCATGCCTGTCATTCTCAACCGTCTTAATACAAACCCCTCGGCGTAGCTGCAACATATGAAAGGCCAAGAATAATTATCGACTCCGCGCATGCTGGGGCACATCAAACGAATTCAACCATTGTCAATAACGTTGTCGCAAAAGTTTATTCGAGTCAGCAATCAAAAGTATTGTTTAGTCACTAGCTTAGTGTCACAGTTTGAACTACTCCAGCGCCAGTGTTCAACTCTAACCACTTCTATCGAATTAAAAATATAGAACTCGTTTTATGGATAAATCGCCGTTTGCCTGTGTTAGAAAACAATTAACTCAGGTTGGACTGGGTGTAGGATAGTTGTGTATAGTTATATGAGTGTCATGGTAACTCTGCTGGTAACACTCTGTGGACAAGAACCAATGAGCAATTCAGTGAGTAATAAGGCAAAAAATGCATCGCATAAAGCAAAACCCGCTGATGAAACTGTTCTTAGAAAAAAGGATGCAAATTGATAAACAAACCAACGTCAGATAGTTCCCAATTTTATGTTCATGGATTAATGATGTTAGCGATTATTTTGGCCGCGAGTTCTTTTCCTGTAGGCGCGTTGATTACGAATGAACTTCCAGCTTCA
>Ga0224501_10001596_pt1 | contig 17549 bp, 12 predicted proteins | sample SF_Oct11_sed_USG_4_FD_169105 | JGI IMG/M metagenome (GOLD analysis project Ga0224501, IMG submission 169105) | Sediment microbial communities from San Francisco Bay, California, United States - SF_Oct11_sed_USGS_8_1 | ecosystem: Environmental > Aquatic > Marine > Sediment | place: USA... | reverse complement strand
GGGGGGGGGTGGGAACCACCTACTCATAACTGAAACCAAACTTTTAATTGGAGGGGTCACTAAAGCATTTTTGATGCACTTGGATCAGGGGCATAATTATAAAACCAGATAACATGTTTGAGATACATGTACATACCAAGTGTCCAGGCGAAGTAGTATCTGTTTCGCACCATAGATAGAGAGAGGAGCATATACGTTGTCTGATACCAGAAGGATGATTGCAGAAACTCTGGATCTATAAAGAGATTTGAAATACTAATCATGCCTCACTGAGTGGAACTTTAAGACATATACAAGCAATGAACACCGTGAATGGAACTGCGTGTGGTGACCTTTAACACTATTTAAAAGCTTGAGACGATTGCATCATCAGAGAGCTGTATAGCATTTTGTTTAAATTTTTCTTGGGCGCTTGGTCATCCTATTTAACGGAGCTCCTAAGGGCTGCTGGAGCGGTGGGAACTAAGATAAATGTTGGGAGCTCATACTTACAACGGGGCCCCGCCGTGAACTGGATTTGAGTCCAGGTTCTCACGGTTGCAAGTCCAGCGCTTAAAACGACTGGGCTATCCCACAATCGCTACTTTACGGTTCTACATGGGGCCTTAGCAATCCTTTACCTCAACTCCTAAGCAAACCTTCTAAAGTAGAGGATTGTTGTGGAATGGTAGGAGCTGGGAATTGCGCGAGGAGCGTATACTCATAACACGAGTCCAATGGGTATCTTTGTAAAAACCATATACATCAATACATCAGCAAACCGTTAAAACACACAGGTACCGCAGCTGCCTGTGTTATGATGTGGCTTGTCGACAGGAGAACGCAGAATATGCAATCACACTATGCCACACACACTATGCCACACACACTATGCCACACACTATGCCACACACACACGCATGCACACACATGCGCACACGGAGTAACGCAAAATGCAAATAATGTTATGCTACAAAAGTAGTCATTTTCAAGCCAACAGGAATTGTCAAACAGTTCGTGTAAATAGTTCGATGTGAAATCTACAAAATGTTATGGTATTAAAAAAGACACAACACTCAGGTTCACGACACACAACAGTTGAACTTACACCAGACCCAGCTAGTGGTAGGAAGAGCGTTACCTCTGAAGTATGAGCTAGTTGGCATGAGAGAAGACACTTTCAGAAAGAGGGTAACTGTGACTATACAGACCAACACCTTCTTCAAAATGATTGTCTACAAGGAAGAATGACTTTGTTATCGCATGACTGAGTTCACAAAGGCTAATAATCACGACACCATCTTGGGATCATGGAAACTGCCTATCGAGTTACCTTATCTATGAGGCACGTGATGGACAACTTTGGAAAAGGGCATCTTGGTAAAGGTATCCATGTAAAATAAGATTAGCTCAGTTTACACTGGTTCGTCATTTTCAGCGGGAAAACAAGGAAGCTGACTACAGACAGAATTCATCCTATCTGCCTGTGGAATCTAAGGAGAACACAAATAAAATTGATTTTCTGCCTTCATAAGCACAGATGTGAGCACAGCACAAGTACAGCCTCTAGCTATGCAGACAAGACTATAGAAGCCTCTATACAGGTTAAGCATGCGGTGCATTGAAGTCTCAACTGCATTGGGTTAGCAGGACGGCAATAATAGAGAACTTGCACAGCAGAGGGTGACTCCGTAACAACTGTCACGAGATTTGCCGTGCCATAAGTGTTTAAAAATGGAAATGGGAGTTGTTTACCTATGCATGAAATGTGAAGCCAAACATTGAACCATTCCAGAGCAGTGTATGCAAACAATAAACAGGTTTGAATCAGCTAACGAGAAACAAGCACCGTTTTCGTAAGATTTTGATGCCCAACTACAAAACAGACTATTAGTATGGTCACATGATCCTAGGGCCCTCGCTATGGTAGTCATTACGGAGTCAGTCGTTATCATGTGCAAGATCTCTATTATGAGGTCACACCATGCAATACTTACAGTACTCTTAGGGTCCATATATCTGCCTGTTTGCTAGAGTACAACAAACAAACAAGGGGGTTAGCTGTAAATTTTACACTATCCACTCTACATCCCCGTTTACGCTCAAAAATATCCTGTTCAGTGACAAAGGTCACCGATCCTATTCTTTACCGCCATCAGTTTTCATAGTAAACTAATGCGAACTTTTTATAATGTACTGCTATGCATTTACTAAGCTATTTATACCTGAGCAACCCGGAACATCTGTTTGAGTTGTTTTTATATATTGCATCATAGACAAACTAAAATAAATCAGTTCATGATTTTGCTGTATGCGCAGAGGGAGGATAACTCTGTGACTGTATGTTACTCCCTTTGCTTACCTTGTATGATGGTTCAGCCATTCCGATATTCTTCCCCGTTATGAAGTCCATATAATCGGTAAAGAACATGGTAGGTCCCAGCATAACATTATGGAATGAGAAAATGTAGCCCATCAACTCGATTAGGCTCGGTTGCGACCTGCAAAGAGTTTCGCGCATTCGTTACATTAAAAGAACATTACGGTGGAGGCAGCACTGTCTGAGGCATCAGCTGGCTCATGTACTTAACGTTGGTTGCGTACCAGCCATGTAGCACAATTCATGAAGACGAAATCATTACAAATCACGTTTACATGTCTCAAAAGTTTAGACAGAGTTCAGGTCACAGGATCCAAAGTTCATTGATGGTTCATTGAATTGTTATGCCTGTTTTCCGAAAGTTCCTCCATGCATATGACCAAAAATTTGGTGGTCCTCTCAATGAAAATAAGTGAGGGGACTGCAAAGGATTATGGAAACAGTTGGTCTTAGCGACCTGCCTAGACAGGAAAAGCCATACATTTTTAAAATGGGCATTGAATGCTCAAAAATAGTGGTGTGACTCTATACATTGAGGCTCTAGACAACTTGGATAACAAGTAAAAGTCAAAGTGGTTTGAAAGCTGTCCCAAATAAAATCAGCACGTACTTGAGCGCGTATTTCTTCTGAGATTCTGTAAGCTTCTCCTCCTCTTTGACCATTCCATCGTGGACACAAAAAGCTAAATCACTGAGCTTCTGTGTCGATATCATCATCGGACTGCGAAAGTAAAGTAAACATAATACACAGGTATTACAACATCCAATTACCTAGCTCTGGGTCTTTTCTAAATTTGTGGACTGGAGACGAATACACAGAAATGAAACACAGCCATCAGCGGATTAGAAAATGCTGAGACCCCATGTATGTTCACTTCAAAAAGTTGTTTCGGTGCATCTTTGCATTTTGGTCGTTTTCACAAAAAAAGTGACATAAAACTTTGATTTACAATGTGGTTAATGGTGTCATTCGAGATTGGCTATGAGGCCATAAATGGGCATCAACAAACAAGCTCATACCATCCATACCAGGGGTGCTCATGGCTTGTGGGACAGGGTGAATGAAGAATAAATTGTATCTGGGTGTCCAGTTTTTGCACCAAGGCCCTAATACAGTTATAAGCAGTTCTCGGGTTAAATCTGGGGTTATGTTTTTATAGTACGAGTGCCCAAACTATGGGTTATGTTTACACACGCTGTGCCTGCCTGGTCATCGCTAAGATGCCGCTGAACATGATGTCACTCTACGGTGCACCTGCAGTCGAGAGCGTACACTGCATGCACTATTTTTTAGCGTTGAGCGTGCAGTGACCCATGACCGCGCAGATTTGCATTTGCAGCTCTACTGAATTCACCCTTGACCACTGGCCGACCACCAGCCCGATCCCATCCGCCCGATCCCATCCGCCCGATCCCATCAGCCCGATCCCATCAGCCCGATCCCATCAGCCCGATCCCATCAGCCCTGTTGACGTCAAACCTCCGATTTGGCATCCCCGACGGTCTATTTAGGCAAGAAAAGGCGGTGTATGATCTGGTACAGTCCATAGAATAAGTAGGCGCCATTAGCTGCCATGAGTATCCGGTTGGAGATAATTGTCCAATCAAGTCTCGCGGTACGAAATGATGAGATCACGAGAGATCGCAAAAGGCACACTGAAAAGCATAGCTGGTTGATCCAAATGATGTCGAACTCGGCGTTCGACTTTGAGTTCAGTTGAATTGCATATTGGATACTACTCCACCGAGGAAATAGTGATAAAAACAGCGTGTGTTATGGTGGGGATGCTTGGGATTGAAAATTATGACACAAGGGAAGGGAAACTGGAGATTGTTTTGGGAGAAGTGAGGTGGGCCCATCACCAGTTGTTAGCAAGTGAGTCGCAATGTGTACACAAAAAAGGATTACAGGCTGTCCTGTACCCTGCAGTGAACAAACTGCGGTGCCCTGATAGGCGCAAGCCAGCCAATCGTCAGCCTTCTGTATTTTAAAACAAACAGCCAACGAGCAACCAGCCAATACACACGATCGGATTTGCGCCGATGTGGCATTTGGGCTGCTCCGATGGAAAGGCCCTACGCTAAAATTTTTATCAGCTCCGGTCAAATCGGGCAAAATAGTGCACCCTAAATGCAGCTTTACAATGTATAAAAATCTGATCACTGGTAACTGCTCCTTCTTCAAGGAAGACAATAGCGTTCGCAGCGTTCACTCTATGTCGCTAGGGTACCGAAGAATGACATAATTTCAGCGGTTTTGTTTTATAATGATCCCAGCGCTGGCTTTACCATGCCTGCTAAGCTGTCGTTATAACTCGCTATTATACTTTACTCAGGGAGTGTAAATCTCATAACTTTATAATGGAAAGTTGATCCAGTCACATGGAGATTTTTTTCTCATGGCGTTTTGCGCACTTTAACTTGGATGTCAATTCTATAAAAATGGGAAAACTTGCATTTGGTAACTCACCCAGTTATGTCCAGGGTGTAGCCTCCATAATCGTATATCTGCCTATAGATATGCAGCATGGAGAGGTACCCTAGTGTGATGACAAAGGATAGCTTATGACAGTGGGCAGGAGCGATGAGCAAGGCCAGGTAGCATAGCAACGTCTGTCCAATGACATGAATGAGCTGCCTACAACAAAATGGAATAAGCTTGATTTCCAACTGAAACACGAGACTAATATGCCACGCGATGTCGACCTCACTATGAAGGTTAACAGCTACAGCTTTGTATGAAGAGAGATAACTACGGATCGAACAACAATAAGAACTCGGTGGATAATAGCCTCTTGACAGACGTGTCTAGTTCATTGTGCGGGTTCTGTGATGTTAGTTTTGTATTCCTCATGCCAAAACATAGTGATGCCACATAGCCAGGATAGCAGCCTATTTGCATCCTATCTGGAGCAGAAGACTTCTTTTTGACCCCAGAAATCAATGGGTAATCATTTCAGGAGTTTTGTTCAATTCTAAGCAAGGGGTTTGCCAGTAGTCAAAGAATCACAAACCGAGGTTCATGCCTACTCTCAGTTTTTGCATGACTTTTCTAACTCAGGCCAGCCTGGAGCATTGTACAGGAATGCTATTCAACCTAGCTCGCTTGTTTACTGACCCATACTGAACTGATCAAAGTACATTCATGCGGATTTAGATAAGGATTTGTAGATACCATTGGAAGATAGCCAAATTGATACAAACTTTAAAACCACCATGTGCTGATTGATTGGTATGGGATATTGATTCGGCCAAACCTTCAATAAACTAATGTTGTATCAGCTAATAGTCCATGGGGTCTTTTGGTGAAGGGTAAAAGCAAAGGTGCGTAAATTAATTTAAACTTCGACATAACATGCAAATAAGAAAGTAGGCGGCTTGGAGTATTTAAGTTATTCTTTCTCTTTGGGATCCCTCTAAGATTAAGATGCTTGCTCGCCACTCTGTTTGGGTGCACACATGACTTAGTAATTCAACTGTTGATTTGCACTAGTAGTCACCGAATTGACACTGAAACTCACTCGGCTGTATGCTGCAAGACATACATGCTTTCTGTTCTTAGCTTTTTATGGTAATGCTTTCTTTCAGATTCAAAAGCTTAAAGAATTTTACTTGAGAAAGCACAAGCAAATGTGTGCCATTCCTACAAAATATGCAATCCTGTAAGTAGGTAAGTAGGTAACCATGCTAGTGTTTACTTACGGTCCAAAGCAGAATCCTACAAGGCATAGCCCTGCAACAGCCTCAAAGAGGTGCCTCGTGGTGGGCGAGACTTTGCTGGGATGAAACAGCATCCGGAAAGGGATAGCTAGTAGGATGGATACCAACTGACAGCTCACATAGTTCACCTACCAAGTAAAAATAAAACTTTAGAACAACATCAAGTGATCAACCCTGGTCCTGCTCATCGCAAGAGTTTCTACATGATACTGAATACTGATGATAGACTTTGAAGGTCATTGCGATCGGCTACTATTACAACTAGTCGTACTACAACTACAAGTACAAGTATGTAGTTGTAGCCGGAATGTTCTACAGCGCAACACGGCAACTGAATGTGTGAGAGTGTAAACGCAGCGATTCATCCAATTATCCAGTCAACAGCGACAAGCCAAGGACTTTATCAATTATCACAATTCACATGATGATGATGTTACTAACTACTAAACTAGTAACTAGTTAATTTAGTAAATAACTGTCTTAAGTAATTATAATTTACTCTCACAGTCACAGTCACAGTCAGTAGACGTAGTACTAGTAGTCACTCACTCACTGGACTGGTTCATCTTGCCCTAAGCCTGCACTATCCGTACTCTAAAGCCGCTATATATTTACCTACCTGGTCAATAGATAGACCGATTTGATCTCCAAGTGGTTGTAATAGTCTAGAGCCAGAGTAGAAACCTGTACCTGGCTCCATGATACTAGTTGAGGGCTCGTCCCTAACTACCAGTACCACCAGAGACGAGAGTGGCCTACTCCGTGGGCCTACTACAAAGGTTAAAGCAGGAAATTGATGAGAGAGCGACTCCACCATTCCTTATTCTGTTAATATCCGTAGGCCATGCCCGCCGGTGTCCGACAGTGTTAGGCGTGGCGTGCATGCGTGTTGGGGGCGATTACGTCGTTCTTCTGCTCCAATTCAAGTAGAAAGAGTTTTTGAAAACGTAGCACAGGCGAGCATCTGTGCAGATTTACACATAGACGGGTAGCAACTAACAACACGAATTAATTTCCAGCTGGTGAGTTGCTCTGTAGCTTGACCACGTGTTACTGATATGTTATAAAACACGCCCAGAAAGTACCACGGTGTTTCCCTGTGGTACGGTAGAGTAGGCATTCCATGACCAAGACCTGTCGACAGTCGAGTCGTCGAGCATCGACTTTCGTGGCTTGTGTGAGTCACTGAGTCAGTGACTGAGTGAGTGAGTGACACTGAGTCAGTCTCAGTGTGTCAGTGTGGGCGTAACTGTAACTCACTAACTCAGTAGCTGTGACTGTGAGTGAAGCTCCCTGTAACCTAACTCTCTCCACTGGAAGTGGAAGTCCTGTGAAATCCTTATTTTTTTAATGATAGTTAATACTCAAACTCAAAGTCAAAACTCGAGTTAAAGTCCAGTAATTACCGAGTGAGTAAATTATTTACAGGTTGTTCGTTGTTGTTCCAGACCTAACTGGCTCAAAGACAGTCACTGAATCAGTCAACTCAATCACTCAGTCAGTAGCTCATGGATTCTTTTTGGTACTTTACTTACAGTGTATCCCTCAGATCTGTTGACCGATTTACTATTTTTTGTTACTAAAAATAACGCATTACACAGGTTTCATTTTGCTTTATGAATATCCAGCTGTTCATTAAACTAACCTTGAGTATGAACACGCTTACACAAAAACACTCCCTGTTGCTACCACCTTGTGCCTGTCTCTTCTTTTAATGTTTTGCGCATTTGTAGCCTTCAAAGAGACCTCTGTCTACAGTCTTTGGATTATCTTTTGCAGTGCGAACAGTCTGGTATGCCGTCAGCTGCAGCATCATTTGAGCACAAGAATGGCGGCGATGGTATTTAGAGATCGACTGACTGGACTTTTGGTGCTCATGCTTATATGTTATGTCGTAACGGAGATAGGAGTCAATGCTACTCTATCGAAGAGCGACAAAAAGTCTAAAAAAGCAAAGAAAAGTCAACAAGGAGTGCCGGTAATTGTATTACTATGATTACAATGTATACGCTTGCAAAGGGTGACAAAGATGGTCCTTCAGAATAACGGGTGGATTTTGTCACGTGTTGCCCACAATAAGCTGTACAAAGCAATAAGCAGTAGGTAGTCTCTGATGACAGTGTATAAAGTTCCGCCCTGACCAGTTTTCTCGAGTGGCTTTGTATTGTGTATACTGAGTTTATGATATGATTTTTGCCAGGTGGTGAACATGGCTATGACTAATGTAGTGGAAAGAGGCCTTGTCAAAACAGAGATGAAAGCATCTGAGATCTTACGAGAGCACACTAACTTCTGCGAGTTGGAGCGAGAAGTTAGGCACTTCAGCGGTGAAGTCCTCGCCTATGTTACGCCGGTAAATAAATGTTTGTGTCTGTAGTTGGACTCAGGTCTTCTTACTGCATGCCTATATCTCTACCACGTGGTTTACTTGTTGAATTTTCGCCTGTTTGACTAGGGATATTATTCCTTCTACCATGCTTAAGCTGGCTTCACTCCTCAGTCTGATCAAGATTGTAATCTAGTGGCAATGAGCAACTTCCAGGAAATTAATCTTTTTCTTTTCAAGAAAATCCAGTTATGTTTTTGTTTCCCAGAACCATTCATTGTCCGATCTCTTTCTCAGAGTTTATTTACATCGATTCTGAATTTCCAGCTATAACGCTTCAATTTGTAGGATGTAGTCCATGCAAAGGTTTTCAATGATTGTTAAAGATAAATCGCACATCTACCAACCGTCTCCACCTCTGTTCGATACGCTCCACTGTTCAACCTTTAATTCTGTGCGAAAAGCCGCAAGTTTTTACGACCGTGCTAGTTGATGATGTGTTTTTTCTAACAACACTGGCCTTGCCTTTCGTCTTTGGTCCCGTGTCAATGTTGCTTCAATGCTAAAAGTTCATGGTCAGTTTAGAAAATCTCTATGTAAATAAGGGCTCAAATATGATGTCCAACTTTGAGTACATACTGGCTAAATCCTAGTTTGACCACTCGGACAATCTTTTCTTACAGTGGAATTCAAAGGGCTATGATATTGCGAAACAGTTCCACAAGAAGTTCACCATGGTCTCGCCAGTCTGGCTGCAAGTCAAACCAAAAGGAGGAAAGTGTGTGATGAGCGGAGGCCATGATATAGATAAAGGCTGGGCACAGGAGGTCACCAGAGGCGGTGACAATAAAATCAGTATGTCTCTATCCAGTCTTTGCTAGCGCTATTACTGTCACCTTCAATTGAAAAGGATCTCAGTTTAGGGGACAATGAAATTCGATCCCATGTTAACCTCCTATACAAAGGTCAAAATCTTACTATATTTACAGAGATGTCTTTGGAGCGATCGCGGCATTCTGTTTTTTGAGTACTCCGTGGGAAAATCGTACAGTTTTAAAGACAACTCAGGACCAAAATATATTGTTGAGTTAGTTGTGACACCTTATCATCAATTTGAAATACAAGAATAAAACTGAATGGGATTCTGTGTTCTTTGGGGAATAAATTGGTTCGTATTGAATGCCTATTTATAGTAATGTCTGTGTTTAGTATTTGGAGATCTAACAGCACGACAAATAACTAAGGCAATACTACACAATATAAATGGCCTTCTCATTGAGCCTTTGATTGCAGTGCCCCGAGTACTGTTTGAGGGTTGGACCTTGGCTGACTATCAAGCCTTATACCAGTCAGAAGACAGCATGATTAAGTGTATTAGAACAGTCACTAAATATATGCAGGTAACCTTGCCTAAGGCGTCTGCAAACTCCTTAGTGAGTATTCATAACACTCATTTTTATGTTTGCATGTTTTTTCTTTCCCCTCTTGCTGTGCGATGACTTTGTCCTGTCAACCCCCAATAGATAAAAAAATGGAAGGTATGTAGTCTATCTCATGGTGTAACACAAATAGCAATGAATTCCAATTCAAACTTTTTTTTGCAGAGTCATAGTTTTGATGGGCTTGTGTTAGAGATGTGGAGTCAAACCATGCCGAACTTACAAGAGTAAGCTCCATTCTTGATCAAAATGTAACATAAGTGCATGCTTAGAAGACAAAGGCTTGCAACCCATTCATTAGAAAAACCTTATGCCAAAGGTTGTGATTGCCAATTTGAAAAGTTGGGCAGTTGGGATTAGCCATTTAAACTATTTTGGTCTCTATGCCTCTCCTAAAGTGCCCTTATATATTGATCTCTTTCTGGAGACCTGTTATACATTCACTGTTCTCACCTGTACAGGTAGAGTGACAACCATAGAGTTATCCTCTTTATGGTGACAACACCCAAGTTCAGTGTATTGCGAAATCGAATTCCATATCAGAGGCTGCTAAGATTTTCAGCGAAACCTAATGTACCTCATCCGATGATAGACACATATGGAGCATTTGAATTTTTGATCATAACTTTTGAATGGGTGGTCTGATTGAGAACTGATTTCACCTTGTAGCCAATTTCCAGCAAAATCAGAAAGATAATTAAACGGCCCATATTTGTCAATGCCTCAGAATGCCCCCATAATTAAAGGGGTTATGACACGGTCGATGGTATACACACTTTTGGAGTTGTGTTCCCCATTCTTAAAGGGCCGCAACTCTGCAGTGGCAGCCAGTGGTCTCTTTCCACAAAACGAATATCGGTCACTCGAATAACAATGGCCCAAATGACCCAAATAGAAATAAAATGGGATCTAATTACTAAAATTTGATCTTAACTCCCTCATAACTTGGTTTTCCTTAGCCCTAAATAGAGGCCGTTGCGTTTGGGCCTCTATCATTTCGCGATAATGGCACTAATGCTCATTGACAGAAGTGAAAAATCCTATTTCTATATTTTTCTTTAAACACTTTCTCTATAAAGACTTGCGTAACTACAGGTCTAGTGCGCACCTGCAGGAGGATTTTCCAAACACCATCGCGTAAGCCGAGAAAGCAATGCAAACACCAACGGCTCTGTGTTAATTTCCTATCTCGAGGCCAATTCTGTTGCGTCGACCGTCTGAAAAGTGTGTCGCTGAGGGCTCTAAGTATGTGCATTGGATAGGGCTATATCTAAGCTTCTATTTGAGGTGGGTGTTGGGCCCATATGTTCCTGGTAGGCTTCAGAATCTGAAAACAAGTGAAGACACTTTTGGCCGTGACATAACCCCTTTAATAAACTCAACTGCACATGACCAATCACGAACCACAAACCCCATAAAGACAAACAATACCAGATATCATCACTGACTGTTCAATCGAGATCCCTTTAAATCACTCCGTATTTTTTTGGCATCCACTCATCTCGCGAAACCATGATCCAGCTTACAATGGAGCTACAAGGCAGGGCTGGCATAGTGGGAGGTGACTAACAAAATGCACCCCCATTCTATCAGGGTACCCATTGGCTCAGTGTGAAGCATTGCGCTACAAAACTTTATGGGCCATTCTGGGTTGTTAGGGACAATGTATGGTACCGTATGAAAAAAACTCTTTCTTTGCAGCGATATGATTCACTTTCTAGTACACTTTGCTGACGAGCTGCATTCCAACAACAAGAAAATAACGCTGGTGGTGCCTCCAGCTAATGTCATGGCCGGTATGGGGTGAGTCTCTACTATCTGCTCGCGTAGTAATCTCGGCTCAGGGTACTGAATTATGCTGCATGCACATGAAATTGCGTATCATTGAGTCGAGAATGATTGAACATTTCTTGACAATAAACCTGATAGAGGTGACGATGTCAGAGCTCAACGGTTTTGCCCGGGCACTCAGCGCTGGTTTACTCGAAAGCTTATGTACATGTGTACTCAGCAACAGGCTTGGGTCCTTTGACTGTAATGACTGAGACTAGTTTTTAAATGCATTTTAAATCAGCATTGATCACGAATCAATCCTGACAAGGCCCCTCGAAACGAGATATCTCGGTGGTCGCTATTCTGTGTTCCATTTTTCTTACATGGGATTGTCTCGTGTATAAATAACATCAGTTTACGAGCTCCTCTGAAGCAGCTCCCTGTTCAGATGTTATTTGTGAATCTCATTTGATGAAATTTATCACCGTTTGTGATAATTTTGTTAAGAAAGTTATGGTATCATTGAGTTGTCATAGAGAATCACTCGCTGACATGGCCCAACAAATTCATCGATTATGTTCCCGGTCAGCGATTGTGGACAACGGAAATAGCCAGATAGCTTTACTCCAGATACTAAGTATCAAGTGATAGGTGTCTACGATCATTGTTTTATTGTTCACCTTGTGTTTCTATTCACTAGCCATGCCAGACGGTACAAAGTTATTCCTTTCGCTAGCTTTACAAATTTACAGCCCAGCCCAACAAGAAATCTATTTCAACTTTCCTTTGTTTTCTGTCGTCGTTGCGTTCCTTGATCTTACAACCAAATATTTACCCGGAGAGAAGCTTGCTCTCAAATCTGTTTTTAGTCAAAATACAACCCGTCCTAATACATGTTTCTATTTTAGTGGACCAAAGTTTCTTAGGAAACACTTTGATGAACTAAAGGACAGTATTGACTTCTTCAGTGTCATGACATACGACTATCATTCCCAGGCGTGAGTTTGTTTGCCAACTTGACCAGTTCAAAAGATTCTATCACGGAATGCCTCAATCTAAAGGAAGCGAAACATTACGACCTTAGAATTGAAAGTCTTTTAGTCGGTCTGAAGGGTCGAAAGGATTGGAATAGTTGAGATGACGGGTCGCGGTACTGCTCTATCATTTATGGTGGCACTTTAGTAGATTGTAGGGCGGTGAGAAAGTGTTTCATAATTGCAAGATTTGTTGTAGTTTTTTTGTGTTGCATTGCACATCAGTGTTTTCATAGACAAGATAATGAGCTAAATGATGATCTCATTTCAGGGGAGTTGCGGCTCCTATCAGCCCTATCGAGTGGGTGGGAAGATCGATAACAAATCTAGCTCCAGTCAACTCGCATTATCGAGCTAAACTGCTTCTCGGAATCCATTTCTATGGCATAAAATTCACTCACTATAGCGGCCAAAAGCCTGTCATTGGCCATGAGTAAGTAAAAGAAATCTGTACTGATTTGTTTTACCGATGTTCCACTTATGTCACATAACCTTAGCGCACCCAATATGAAGAAACACATGCGAGACTTTGTGACTGTACAAAAGGCAGTCGAGTGAACCTGTTCTACTCACAGGCATAATACAGATTTTATATGTCTATGATTGTGCCCAAACTGAAAATGGTTCCAATAGTAACCCTCGCACACTGTGGTAGGCAGGAGAGTTATGACGATGAGGGGCGTGTCAACCAGGTAAAGTCCCATATAAACAGGACCTAATGACCCTTCATACGAAACATAGAGGCAGAAATTGAGAAATTTAAATCCTGCAACTTTGTATCGAAATTATCGTTTTAACAATAGAGGATAACTCTGTAAGAATTGTGTGTTTTTCAGATTTATACAGATTCTTAAAGAATTTAATCCGAGAGTGAAGTGGCAGGCCGAGGACGCTGAGCATTCATTCTTATACAAAGAGTAAGTCGGTTTTATTTATACATATCTGTTATTGGCTGTCTTTCTGCGCGGCTTTCCTGATAAAAGTCATGACAACACTTCCTGGCCAGGTTCAGTTGCAGAATTGTCTTCTCTCCTGTTTTAATTCTGGTTCTACACAGAAATTTATCTTTTACCTGTCCGATAGCCATGGTTCTAGTTTATTTTAACCAACGCTGTTGACACCCTCGCTCCCTTAGCGTTCAGCTCAAATTATAACAAAAGTCGATAGTAACAACTGCAAACTAATGTAAAAACATTTGTCTCTGTCGACGTAATGAATCTGGACAATGTCACGAATGTGTACATTTTGCTCTGTGTGAAAACTTGGTATAACTGTTGTAGACATACAGGGGAGAACATATTTTTGTTCTATCCCTCTCTGCTGTTCTTACAAGAGAGGCTGAAACTCGCCGAGGAACTAGGAGTCGGTGTGGCTATTTGGGAAATAGGCCAAGGATTAGATTATTTCTATGATCTGTTATAAAGTCATAGTTCAACTATACTGCAGCCAAATTCTCAATGTTCATTTCGATATTGTATGGTTTGTTATTGGCTTGCTTCACGCAAAGTTTCAATGTTCTGTCATACAAGCCATGTTGGATGAGCTTATAGAGCTTTATGGTTAGTTGAATTATCTTTGCCTGTTAGAATCTCGTGACACGCAATAAAACATGCACAAATCACGAGAGCATCCTTTGAGATGTCAAGAAGAAAATTAAAATGCAGATGGATAGTAGAGTTTGGATACACAAACATGTGGACAGACTTCGTAAAATAGTCACCAACAAATGCTCCCTCATGCAGCTCTCATTGTCACCAAGCCTGTTGGAAATAGAGAAATACGCTTCCGAATGCATAAACAGTTAACTTCTCCTGTTCTCTGTAGCTCTGTAGTGCAGTTACGGAAAACAAAAGCAGTTTGACGATTGCAAAACACTGCAAAGCTATCTAGGTTGTTGGCGGACGACTGGCCTATGGGTTGATTGTTGTGAAAAACCCTCCCTTGGCTTTCATTATTCGATCAATCGCCAGGTCAGTGCCCTCAAATCTCAGCAACAAAGGCACCAATCCGAAAGATAACTAAAATATCAAGCCCCCACCTGACCAAGCATTGGGCTGTTCTCGAATCTTCAAGCGGGGCTAGACTACCAGACTACTGCTGCAGCATTCATTACCAACATAGAATAGAAATATGAATTGTTTTTATCGGCAGTTATTTATGGTCCCTTGTCATTCGCCACCAGTATACTTAGTGGTCAAAAAACTTTGCACATGTACTTGATTCAAGATTCTAGATATTGAGGCACATTTATTTACAAAGTGTATATTTATACTCAATATAATAATGTAACATGAATATCATGCAAAAAATATGACTCCAGTCATTAGCTCTAACAGTGGCATGTATGCGTATTAGCGTTACTGAATACGGTTATGATTTCACAGATATAAAATGTAGAAAAATCAGGTATAGACACAGGTTTAGGTTAAGTCCCACCCAAAGACATATTCTCTGGTCCCACCTATTGGGTTAGCTCATTGATCTAGGCAAGACGATAAACTTGTGTACTGAACATATAAGACAAAGTACAGGCATATATGTAACATGCTCAGATGTGTAAAAAATATCATTTACGGCTTTACATGATAACAACTGAAAACAAATCATGCATACTAAAGTTTCTATAAAGTATCATCACAAACAACTAACAGTTTCTCATCAGGTGCTCTTCCGGGTCTGTGTTTAGAATTTGATTTTTCCAGGTATATATTTATCAATCAGTGACTGATAGTAAGGTTTTAGTGCTTCCACATCAGGTGTCTCATCAGTTTTTGTGTACAAGTCAAACTGCCTGCAAAGAATATGAGAACCAGTTTATATTAAGGCCCTAAGGTTTTTACATAGAATTCTATGATGGGAGGATAACTCTATGGCCCCAACCATCAGGGAAATGGGTTAGATCAGTAAAAGACTCTGAGATGCGATAGGATAATTTGGGTTATATATCTTGCTCCATCCTATGAATTAGGGCCGGATGGATGTTTGTCTGTCATGGATGGATGTTTGTCTGTCATCGCCATTGATTTGAAAAAAATTCATAAAAAACTCAAATATAACAGTCATGCATTCTCACCACAAAGCCACAGTTGCATAGCCATGAGACCTGACTCTTGGGCCTGTGGTGGGTGGTAGGGCAAGCCAAAATTAGCACTAAGTAGTACTTCTCACTCCCACCCCTCCCCCACTACGCACCACATGCCAAAGACCCAGGTCATTTGGCTACAGCTGCTCCTAACGCATCGATATCCTTCCCTAAGGGGAAGACAGCTCTAAGTTCTGATTTCATTGCGAGTGTACTCACTGGAATTTTTGAACCCAATTTAAAATCTTCATATCTTCTGAGTTGCAGATATCCCTGTAGTCCCCACCATGATGCCATGGATAGAAACTGTGGTAGCGTACCATCCACAGTGCCTCCTTTGGTAAAGTGCATGTTGGATGATTTACCAAAACCTGATACATGTACTCTGAAACAGCATGGTAGTAATATCACAAAGTTCTCGCCATAGTACTAATATAATAATAATAATGTCAGAATGTATTGCTGGGACTTATAGCCAAGCGGTTCAATATACAATCCACGAAGAACATTTTCACTGAACTATTCTGAAGGTCTTATGATGATGACGAGGATAAAATTCAATGAATGATTCAGGGTGTGCATATTGTGCGAATTCACACGGTGTCACTCGCATAGTCAGGAGAGCTAGGAGAGAATAACTCCAATTAGTTATGCTATTCAAGCCAACGTATGCACTAATTCAAGTTGCCTGTTCATCATTCTGTTCAAGGTCAAGGAGACTACATAGAGCTACAAAAGTACATAGGAAATAACTTTGTGCCAAAACTCACCAAGGTCAAAGAGGGTGGGAAGTCCTCACTTCCCACCCTCTTTGCCAAGGTTAAACCAGAATGTCATTACTTGATAACTTCACAGATGTCTGTTCAGTTTGTCAAGGTCATCATCTAATGTACACCAGATTGTGTTCAGGTGGGAATCAGTTAGTTACTGTAAACGCCCCATCAGTTGCCTATATATATATACTAAACAGGTGAAAATAAATCACAATTCAATTAATAGCACGGGAGAGAAATTATGGTAGTGTCCTTCTTATTGACCTCAAAAGAGGCTGGGAAAGCGCTGAGCGATTTGGCATAAAGATATCAACTGAATTCTGTAGTCCTTGAAAGAAATAATCACTTACCATCATGCCCCCAGGACATAAGGACATTATCTAGGCCACAATTCTCCTGATATATTCCCAGCCGGCTACTGTGAACAGAAAAGAAGATTTATGTAATCTGACGGCTTTAAAATTTGTTTATTCTTCTGATAATCTTCCTAGGAAGGGTTCATTATGCGAAGCCAGAGATTTGATACAAAGCGCAAAGAGTAAAGTAAGAGTATTTGCCGGTGGTTTAGAATCGCAACAATAAAGAGCTCTTCACGCTTCAAACTCAAGCTTTCCCATGCTCATCACATTTCTCACAGATTTTGCTCTCTGCAGTACATTCCATCTTAAAAATGTGTTTCTTTTGCAGCCATTGATGAGAACCTGGGTTCGAATCCTGTTGTGGGTGGCTCCCAATGTCGGTAAGAGACCCTCACTTTATTCCAAGTTGCTCAAAAAATAAAAAACATGCCTCATTATTAGGTGGAGCGTTGATACTGACCCGGTCGTGGTGCCCCATGCTAAGCCATACCGGGTGAAACACAAGTCTTACCCGGCAGCCACACCATAACAGTGAAGATTTCATACAAAAATCCCTCTACACGGGATAGGAGAATCACGCTATGGTTAAATGACTCAGCAGCTATTCAACATCATGTCACCGAATCAGCATAATCAGCCCCAATAGAAAGGGGCATACTCACCTGTATCTCGGGTCATTGATAT
>Ga0224501_10001595_pt1 | contig 17550 bp, 17 predicted proteins | sample SF_Oct11_sed_USG_4_FD_169105 | JGI IMG/M metagenome (GOLD analysis project Ga0224501, IMG submission 169105) | Sediment microbial communities from San Francisco Bay, California, United States - SF_Oct11_sed_USGS_8_1 | ecosystem: Environmental > Aquatic > Marine > Sediment | place: USA... | reverse complement strand
TGGAGCTCAGCAGATTGGCCTGCTGCGGCGCTCGTCCCAAGGTCATACCCCCTCAATATCCGTCTTGATCGCCGATTTCGATCCCCCTCGCGACGAAAACGGTCTCGAAAAACACCAGTCTCCTAGAGCGGGCCATCGAGGGCCCACCGGACGCCGTGGTCGAGATCCTGTCCAAATCCGCCAGCGAGCGTCATCGCTACTTCAAGCGGCGCGTGTGCGAGCCCTTCGGCATCCGGGAGTACTGGACCGTCGACCCCGAATACGGCTTCATCGAAATCTTGCGCCACGGCGGTGAAGGCCACACCCCGCGTGAACGCCTCGATCGCGCGAGCACCCTGCGCTGCCGTAACTTTCGCGAGCTGGCGGTTGTCCTTTCACCGATCTTCGAGCGCTGGTCGCGCGCTCCCGAGGCCCGGACGCCTGTGCACTGGCCAATGCCCTCCGAATGCATAAGACTCGTGCCGTCGGATGGGGATCAAGCTCGCCATCAGCGCCAGAGCCGCCGCGTCGAGGCGTCGTAGCCTCGGCGTGTTCTCTGGTGCGATGCTTCTGCTCGCCAATGCGATCGGTTGCGCTTCCGAAGGCCTCGACGATGGGCTCGGCAGCGGCTGCGACATTCTCACGAAGAGTTGCCAGCAATCGGTTCTGGAAGCCACGGCGCGCGCACGCGAGCAGTCCGACTTCGAGCTTCCCGCCGTGCGCACCATCGAGGCGCAGCAGCTGGGAGATGAACTCCGCAAGCGCGCCGAAGCGCATATCGATCAGCTCGAGGCCGTGAACCTCACTTGGACCAGCGCGTTGCACATGCTCGGCTTGCTCTCGCCGGAGGCCAACCTGGTCGATGCGATGATTGGCGACCTCCAGAAAAACGTGGTGGCCTATTACGATCCCGAGACAAAAGAGGTGACGCTCCTGCAAGGCAGTGAAGCTCGCGAGCCGCTCGAGGGCGTCAACCTGCTGGCCCATGAGTTTGCCCATGCGCTACAGGATCAGGAATCCGATCTTACCGATTTTCGCCAGCGATGGATCGACTCGAACGACAGCCAGGTTGCAGTCGATTCCTTGATCGAGGGCGAAGCCGTGGTGGTCGCCGCCACCGTGCTCGACAATGCCAGCGGCCCAAACCGAGAATTCGACTGGGACGGGCTCGCCTATTTTTTCAGACGAGACATCCTCGCCGCCATCGAGAACTCCAACGAATCCCTTTTGACGGCCAGTCACCAGCTCCCCTACACACTGGGTACCACGGCACTGATCGACACCTTCCGCGAACGCGGCGGCCCCGACCGCGTTCGCGCGATCTATGGAGCCCCTCCCACCACGGCGCACGACTGGCTATTCGGGGCCATCGATGTCGGTCCGCGTCGGCAGCGACTGCTGACCTGCTTTCCGACGCGCGGCCCCGAGGGTGAAGCGGCGTTGGCCCACGACACCCTGGGCATCGCCGGCGTGCTCGGGCTCGCGCTCACCCTGGGCGAGCCCATCGACGTCGCCTGGTCGGTGGCAGGCGACTGGCGCGACGACAGTCTTGTGGTTTTTGCCGACGCCTACGGTGAAGCTGCCAGGGGCGTGGCCTGGCGCATTCGCGTCAACGGCGAGGTCCGCCCAGGGCTCGCGGGCGGGGTGGTGGTGCGGCTCCCCGATACCGCAGTACGGCGGGATGGGCTCGAGCTGATGTACCTCGCGGCAGCTGATCCGGATTTGCTCGCGGCCTGGAACGACTCCTTCACCTGTGGTCAGGCGAGCGAACTCCCGGACGGCGAAACGGCCGGCACCGGCATGGCGGCCCTGCGACGATGGGCGCTGCATCGCTAACCGAGATCGCCCGCGCAGACCCTCGCCGCCCGGACCTGAGCCCTTTCAGTCCTCCGTCTGCGCCGCCCGCCCCTCGAAAACGCTGACGACCCCCCCGCTGCCCGCCACCAGCAGCCGGCACAGCAAGATCAAGAGCGACGCAGCGAGCGCATCGGGCCGCGCGACGCCCACCAGGCCGTAGAGCGCCACAAAGGCCGCTTCGGTCGGTCCGGCGCCGGCCACGGTCAACGGAAAAGCCGAGGCCACCACGGTGCCGGGAATAATGACAGCGGAGTCGGCCAAGCCAACCCCGGGGCTCACCGCCAACACCAGCACATGGCCAATGGCGATGTACATGGCGTGTCCAAACAGCGCGATGCAGAGCACGACCACGATGCCAAGCACGGATTGAACCTGCGGGAGGCGATCGGCGATGCGGGCCAGGGCAGACGGCAAAAAGCGGCCCAAATGCCGGCCCGTGGTCAGCACCAGTACAACGGAGGACACCGCCAATAGCCCCGCCCCCGCCCACGGCAAAAGCCCTTCCACGCCATGCACCGGATGCAGTGAAAACGCCAGCGCCGCCATCACCAACAGTCCCGCAAAGCCCAACACGCGATCGAGAAAGCTCACCGCCAGTGCGCTGGTCGAGCCGCCTTCGTCGAAGTAACCACCAGTTGCCACGCCGCGCACCAGGTCACCCCCCACGGCGCCCGGCAGGTAGGTATTGTAGAAGAGCCCGATGAAGGTCAGGCGCAAAAGCTGCAGGTAGCCCGGGACGCGGCTTGCTCCGCAGCTCGCAAAGAGGATGCGCCAGCGGTAGGCCCCCAGCCAGACGGCCGCCACGTAGAGCGAAAGCGAAACCAGCACCGCCCGCGCCGGCACGCGCCCGAAGGCCGCCGACAGCTGCCCGAACTCGACCTGTGACAGCAAATAGGCAAAGGCCCCACCCGTGATGCCGAGGCGGGCCAGCAGCCAGGCCACCCGCCCGGCGCGGGAGCCACCCCGGGACTCGCCCGCCCCGGCCGCTTGCACGCCGGCGACGGCCGCCGCCTCGGGGGTGTCGCCGCTGGTTTGTTGCATCGCCCCACCCATGTTCGGGCGCGCCGCCGACGCCGGTCAAGCTCGCGGCGATTGGGTTGGCCACTGCGAGCCAGCGGCGGTAGGCTCCACGCCCTCCGACGGCGCCACCATGGACGACTCCCCGCAACCCGAAGCCGCCACCGACGATCTGCAGCTGGTCAGCCGCCTGGGCCAGGCCCGCACCGGCGTGCTGGAGCAGCTGCGCACGCGCATCATCGGTCAGGACGAGGTCATCGAGCTGCTGCTGATCGCCCTCTTCGCCCGCGGCCACGGCCTGCTGGTCGGCGTGCCGGGCCTGGCCAAGACCTCGCTGGTCACAAACCTGGCTCGCACGCTGTCGCTCGAGAGCAATCGCATCCAGTTCACCCCCGACCTGATGCCCACCGACATCACGGGCACCGATGTGATGGAGCAGGATCCCGAGACCGGCGAGCGCCGCTTTCGCTTCGTGCCCGGCCCGGTCTTCACCAATGTGCTGCTGGCCGACGAGATCAACCGCACGCCCCCCAAGACCCAGGCAGCGCTTTTGCAGGCCATGGAGGAGCAGCGCGTCACCGCGGGCGGCGTGACCCACCCGCTGCCGCCGCCCTACCTGGTCTTCGCCACCCAAAACCCCATCGAGCAAGAGGGCACCTACCCGCTGCCCGAGGCCCAGCTCGACCGTTTCATGCTCGAAATCCAGGTGGGCTACCCCTCGAGCGAGGACGAGGTCGAGATCGTGCGCCGCACCACCGCGCCCGCCCAGCCCGAGCCGCGCGCGGTGCTGGAGCGCGCCGAGATCATCGCCCTGCAGGAACTGGTGCGGCGCGTGCCCATCGCCGACCACGTCATCGAGTACGCCGTGGGCCTGACCCGCCGAAGCCGCCCCGACTCCCCCGACGCCCCGGAGGCCGTCAAAAACTACGTGGCCTTCGGTGCCGGGCCCCGCGCCGGCCAGTCGCTGGTGCTGGGCGCCAAGGCGCGCGCCGCCCTGCAGGGGCGCTTCGCGGCCGAACGCGAGGACGTCAGCGCCCTTTTGCGCCCGATGCTGCGGCACCGCTTGGTCATGAATTTCCGCGGCGAGGCCGAGGGCGTGGGCGCCAGCGAAGCCATCACCGCCCTGCTCGAGCAGGACGCGCGCGGCCCACGACGGTCATGACGGCCGAGCTCGACCAGGAGCTGGTCCAGCGTATCGCCACGCTTCGCTTTCGCGCCGAGCGCGCCGTCGAGGGGCTGCGCTCGGGCGTGCACCGCAGCCCCCATCGCGGCGCCAGCGTGATCTTCGCCGAGCACCGCCATTATCGCCCCGGCGACGATCTGCGCCTCCTGGACTGGCGCGCCTACGCCCGCAGCGACCGCCACACCATCAAGCGCTTCGAGCAGGAGACCCACCTGCGCGCCCACCTGCTGCTCGATACTTCGGCCTCCATGGGCTACGGCGGCGAAAGCGCCGGCGTCAGCAAGCGCGAGTACGCCGCGACCCTGCTGGCCGCCCTGGCCTACGTGCTGCTCGGCCAGGGCGATGCCACCGGCGTGCAGACCCTGGATAGCGAGCTGGTCGCCCAGGTACCGGCGCGGGCCCGCCCCGATCAGCTGGAGGCCATCCTGCAGCTACTGGCCGCGCCCCCGCGCCCCGGCGCCCGCACCGATCTGGCCGCCGCCGTGGGCGCCGCCGTCGAGCGCGTGGGCCGGCGGGGCCTGGTCGTACTGGCCAGCGACTTGCTCGATCTGGGCCCCGGTGCCCTGCAGCCCCTGTCCCGATTGCGGGCCCTGGGCCATCAGCTGCTGGTCTTCCACATCATCGACCGCGACGAGTTGGAGCTGCCCTTCCAGGGCCCCAGCCGCTTCGTCGACCCCGAAGGTGACGGCAGTCTCGACGTCGACCCAGAGGCCCTGCGCCAGGTCTACCGCCAGCGCATCGGGGCCTTCTTGACCGACTGCCGCGAGCGCTGCACGGCGGCCGGCGCCCGCCACGTGCTGTGCCCGACCGACCACCCCGTACAGCAGGTGCTCGCCGGCGCCCTGCGCGGGCGCGCGGTGGGGGCATGGGCCTAGAGACACCGCTGGCGCTGCTGGGCCTCTTGGCCGCCGGCCTGCCCCTTCTGCTGCACCGCATCCGGCGCCGCGACCTGCGCCCCATCGCCCTACCCACCTTCGCCTTCCTGCTCGAAGCCGACCGGAAGAAACGCCGCAGCCGCGGCATCACCGATCTACTGCTGCTGATGCTGCGCGTGGCCATGCTGGCGGTGGCCGCTGGCGCCCTGGCCGCGCCCTACGTGGCCGCGCGCCTGAGCTTCGGCGACGGCTCCATCACCAGCGCCGCCATCGTCATCGACGACTCCATGTCGATGATGCGCCTGCAGGACGACAAGCCGCTGCTGGCGCTGGCAAAAGCGCGCGCCCGTGAGGCCGTGGCCTCGCTGCCGCAAGGCTCGGAAATCGCCATCATCAGCGCCGGCGAGCCGCCGCGCCTGCGCCTGCCGCGCAGCGATCGCCTGGAGCACGCCGAGGCTGCCATCGAGGCCATCGACGACCGCTCCCTGCGCGCCACCGATCTGGACGCCGCCTTGCGCCTGGGCCTATCGCAGCTGAGCGCCAGCCGCCATCCCAGCCGCCGGCTGCTGGTGCTCAGCGACTTCGCCGAACACGCCCGGCTGTCGCCCGCGAGCCTCGACGCCGACGGCATCGAGGTCTCCCTGGAACGCATCGGCAGCCCACCGGCGCGGCCCAACCTCCACATCCGCTCGCTGCGCGCCCTGCCCGACCCCACCACCCTGGGCAAGACGTCGCTGGCCATCGAAGTCGCCGCCGACGGCCCTGCCAAGGGCCCCATCGCGCTGACGGTCGAAAACTCCCGCGGCCAGCTGGCCCGGCAAAACCTCGAGCTGGTCGACGGCCAGGGCCGCGCCACCGTGCTCGTCGAGACGCCCGCCCGCGGCACCGATCCCACCGCCACCGTGCGTATCGACAGCGACGACGCGCTGGAGGCCGACAACAGCGCTGGAGTGCTGCTCACCAGCGGCGACGCCATCGAGGCCATCTTCGTCAACGGCGACCCCCACCCCGCCTCCGACCGCGACGAGCTGCACTACGCCCTGCGCGCCGTGCGCCAGGCGCCCGACGGCGGCACGCCCGTGCGCGCACAGACGGTCGACGCCGACGCCCTGCCCAAGCACGACCTCTCACAGGTGGACGTGGTGGTGCTGGCCAACGTGCCGGCCCCCTCGACGGCCCTGGGCCGCCGCCTGCGCAGCTTCGTCGAAAGCGGCGGGGGGCTTCTGATCGCCGCCGGCGACCGCGTGCGCGCCCGCGCCTACAACGCCGCCTTGAAGGATCTGCTGCCCTGCCACGTGCGCGCCAGGGGCCAAAACGAAGACCTGGGCCTATTGCCCGACGAAGCCTCCGCCGCGCTGCTGCCGGCTGGCCCCAGCGGTCTTTCGCGCTCGCGCACCTCGGGCCGGCTGCTGCTGGACTGCGATGGCGGCGAGCTGCTGCGCTTCTCGGATCGCACCCCGGCGGTGGCCTCGCGCGAGCTACAGCGGGGCCGCGTCACCATGCTGGCCACCAGCCTCGACGCCGACTGGAGCGACCTGCCCCTGCGCCCCGGCTACCTGCCGCTGCTGTGGGGCCTGCTTCGCCACAGTTCCCAGCGGCGCCCCACGCGCCCCGACGGCCCCGTCGACGCCCAGGGCGTGGCCCACATTCCAGTGCCCCCGGGGGCACGCAGCCTCGAGGTGGTCTCGCCCAGCGGCGCCCGCCACCGCTTCGACGACCTGGGCGAGCGCCAAAGCCTCGCCTTCGAAGCCATCGATGCCCCGGGCGCCTACCGCGTGCTCAGCGCAAGCCCCGGCGCCCCCCTGCGCGACGCTGCCCGCGGTGCCTTCGTGGTCAACCCGCCCAAAAGCGAGAGCGACCTGCGGCAAAAGCAGCTACCTGCCGTGGGTGACGACGCCGAAAGCGGCACCGGCAGCGCCGTGGTGCGCCGCTCGCTGTCGCCCTACATCTTCCTGGCGTTCGCGGCACTGGCCGTGGCCGAGGGCTTGCTCAGGCTGCGCCGGCGCGCCTCCACCAAACGCTCGTGACCGGCCAGGTCGCGATGACTGCGGACCTCACAGAGCCGCCCATCGCGCTCCAATAGCTCGCACACGGTCGCCGCCTGGCCCGCGCCCACCTCGAAAAGCAGCACGCCGCCAGGCTCGAGCCGCTCGGCGACGGTCGCACACAGCCGTCTCAACAAGACGAGCCCATCAGCTCCCGAGAAGAGCGCGAGCGGTGGCTCGTGATCGCGCACCTCGGGTTCGAGGGCGTCGCGCTCGGATTCGCCCACATAGGGCGGATTGGCCGCGATCAGCGCGTAGCGGTCCCCGGACTCGAGCGCTTCGAAGAGGTCGCCCTCAAAGAAGCGCACGCGCTCGGCGACCCCGTGACGCTCGGCGTTGCGGCGGGCCGTGGCCAGCGCTTCGGCGCTCATGTCGGTGGCGTCGAGGGCGAGCCCGGGGCGCTCGGCCGCCAGCGTCACGGCGATGGCCCCGCTGCCGGTGCACAGATCCAGCACACGCAGGGGTGCTCCGGCGTCGCGCGCTGCCTGCAGCTCCCCGAGCCGCTGCAACGCCCGGTCGACCAGCAATTCGGTCTCCGGACGCGGCACCAAAACCGCGGGGCTCACCTCGAATGCCCGCAGGTAGAACTCCTTTTGCCCCACGATGTAGGCCACGGGTTCGCGCCGCCTGCGCCGCGCCACCCGCCCGCGGATGGCCGCAAGCTCGGCCTCGTCCAGGGGCCGGTCCAGGTCCATGTACAAGCGCACCCGATCCTGGCCCAGCGCGTGGCAGACCAGCAGGTCGGCATCGAGCCGCGGTGAAACGATGCCGCGACCGGCAAAATCCTCGGCCATCCAGGCGAGGATGCGACGCACCGTCCAGGTTACCGGTTGAGTTTCACCCACGGTCTGTGACTCGATGTACTCGGCGGAAGTGCTGAGCCGATGATCGGGGTCGATACGATGCCAGATGCAAGGACGGCCTCCGCCGGAATACTTCGTGTATTTCAAGGAGAACGGACGCCGCAGCTGGCGCCGTAGCGGTCCCGAGAGCGGATCATGACTTCCGCCGAGCACATCTAGCGCATGCGCTTCATCTTGACCTTGGGCGCCATGCCAGCGCCGGCCAGGGCCTGCTGCGTCATCTTGACCAGCTCCGGCGGGTTGCCCTTGGTCAGAAAGCCGCCCAGCAGATTCGGCTCCAGCGCCGCCAGCTGTGCCAGCGCCTGCCCGACGCGGCCGCGCTTCTTCTGCACCGTGAAGGTGTAGACCTGGGCGCGCAACAGCATCGCGCGCACTTCGTCGCCGTCTGCGCTCTCGGGCGAATAGGTCTCGAGCAGCTTGCGCGCCTCCTCGGCGCTGCCGGTGCGGGCCAGGGCCTCGGCCATGATCGCGGCGTACAGCCCCTTGGACTTGGCGTCGGGCCGCTTGTCCAGGCGGATGGCGTCGGTCAGGTCGCGGGCATCTCGGGCGCGGTTATTGCGCAGGTAGAGCATGGCCAGCTGGGCCCGCACATCGTCGCGCAGCACCGCCGGCGCCTTTTCCACGTCGATGGCCTCCAGCACCTTCAGCGCCTCGTTGGGCTGGGTCTGGCTCAGCAGCTGGGCGCGGGCCAGGGCCTTCATGGCATCGCCGTCGGCGCCGCTGGCCAGATCCTCGAGGGCCTTTTCGCGACCGGCGGCGTCGGTCGCCTGCTTCATGATCTCGACCACCGCCCGCGAACGCGAGGTCAGTCGCCAGATGTAGATGCCGAAACCGGCGGCCACCAGCGTCAGCACCCCCACCACGCCGACCGCCCAGTAGCCCACGTAGGGCACCACCATGAAGGCCGTCAGCCACAGCACGGCGAAGGCGCCCGCCACCTGCAGCACGGCCTTCCACTTGAAGCTCGGCGTCTCCTGCTTGGCCAGCGCCTCGCCCAGGTCGGTGCTCAGCGCGCCCTTCTTCTTCGTCTTGGCCACGGGCCGGCATGTAGCCCGTCACCGAAGCCCCGGCAAGGGGCGCGCAGGGCAAGCCGCGCAGCGATGGCGTAGACTCCGCGCCAGCCCCATGCCCCCCCCCGACAAAGCCCCTCCGGCTTCGATGCGCCGGGCGCGTCTGGCCCGGCGCGCCCGGCTGATGCTGGGATTGGCCGCGGCCGTCTTCGTCGGCTACCGCGTGATTGCGGTCTTCCTGCGGTGATAGGCCAGGGCCCCGAAGCCGCTCAGCAGCAACATCGCCGCCGCCCCCCCGAGCGCCGGCAGTGGCGCCAGGCTCGGGCCCACGAGGTCGCGCAGCCCCACGCCCTGGCCGTAGCACAGCCAGATGTGCACCACGTAGATGAAGAGCGTCTCCCCCGAGAGCACCCAAAGCCACCGTGGCCAGCTGCCGGCTGCGCCCTCCAGCAGCGCAAGCAGGCCGCAGCCGGCGCACACCCACCCCAGCCGCGACAGGTGATCGGCGACCAGGGGTGAGCCGACCGCGGCGGCCAGCTGGGCGCTCAGCAGCAGCGCAAGCGCGACCAGCGCCGCGCGCCGGGGCAGACTGCCGGCCAGCATGAAAGGCGAAAGCGCCACGCCGGCGAAGATGTGACCGGCCCAGGGCAAGAGCGGAAAAATGGAGCCGCCAGCGGGCGTCACGTAGTTCAGCAGCGGCCTGAGGAACCCGCCCGGGTCGAGCTCGACCAAGAACGGCGCCCCCAGAAGCAACAGAGCCCCCAGTCCCGCGCAGACCCGGGCCACCGCCTGCGCGCTCGGCAGCGCCAGCACCAGCAGCTCCAGCGCCGCCAGCGACAGCCCGATGGCGTGCAGCACATCCACGATGGACGCCTGCTCCAGCGCCCGCTGCTGCCGCAGGGGATCGTCGGCAAGGAAGTAGTCCGCCGGAAAATGCAGCAAATAGCCCACCAGCAGCAGCGTCCCGGCGCGCCGGAAGCGCCGCTCTACCGCCCCGCGGTCGGCCCGATGGCGCTCGAACCGGCGCAGGGTCGCCAGGTGAAAACTCAGGCCCGCCACGAAGAGAAAGGCTACCGAGGTCAGCCCGCGCAGATACAGCCAGCCGGCGTGCAGGGCACCTGCGCGGTGGGCCGCGCCCAGCACCGCGTCGATGGTATGCCCCTGGACCATCTGGAACGTCGCCAAGAGCCGCAGCAAATCCACGGTCAGGACACGACCGGGGGCAGCAGACGCGCGGACGGATCGTTCTTGGCTCATGTCGGTGCCGCAGTTCCTATGCCACCATCGAACCAATCCGCGCACACGGAATCACACTTGACAACGGTGTCCCAGCTCACGGACTCTGAGGCCCGCGCGGAAAGCTTGCGGAAGGACCCGCATAGGCCGCACAATTCGAGCGTTCCATGTCCGGCGATCGCATCGGTGAACTCCTCGTTCGGCAGAAGCTGATCAGTCTTCAGCAACTGCGCAAAGCCCAAGACGAACAGCGCAAGGGGGGCACCAGCCTCGGTTACGCGCTGGCGAAGATGGGCTTCGTCTCCGACCAGCAGATCACCGACTTCCTGAGCCAGCAATACCGCGTCCAGTCGGTCGACCTCAAGGAGTACGAGATCGGGCCGGACGTGCTCAAGCTCTTGCCCCAGGATGTGTGCGAGCGGCACAAGATCCTGCCGGTCTCGCGCGCCGGTTCGTCGTTGATCGTCGCCATGGCCGATCCGTCGAACCTCAACGCCATCGACGACATCAAGTTCACCACTGGTTATAACGTCGAGCCCGTCGTGGCCTCCGAAGCAGCGATCGCCGAGGCCATCGATCGCTACTACAACCAGGAGACCAACATCTCGTTCGACGAGATCATGGAGGGCTTCGACGAAGACGAGATCGACTTCGCCGACGAGGACGCCGACGAGGGCGTTCTCGACATGGAGCGCGCCTCCGAGGACGCTCCGGTGGTGCGGCTGTGCAACGCCATTTTGCTGAGTGCCATCAAAAAGGGCGCCTCGGACATCCACATCGAGCCCTACGAGAAGCAGCTGCGGGTGCGCTACCGCATCGACGGCGTATTGCACGACGAGATGCATCCGCCCATGCGTCTGAAGAACGCGATCTCGAGCCGCCTCAAGATCATGAGTTCGCTCGACATCGCCGAGCGGCGCCTGCCCCAGGACGGGCGCATCAAGCTCAAGCTCGGCAAGGGCCGCGAGATGGACTTCCGCGTCAACAGCCTGCCGACGCTGTGGGGCGAAAAGATCTGCATGCGTCTGCTCGACAAGAGCAATTTGCAGCTCGACATGACCAAGCTGGGCTTCGATGCCAAGGCCCTGGAGGACTTCAAGTCCGCGATCCACAAGCCCTTCGGCATGGTGCTGGTCACCGGCCCCACCGGCTCGGGCAAGACGACCACGCTCTACTCGGCCCTGAGCGATCTGAACAAGGTCTCCACCAACATCTCCACCGCCGAGGATCCCGTCGAGTACAACTTGATGGGTATCAATCAGGTGCAGATGCATGACGACATCGGCCTGAACTTCGCCGCGGCCCTGCGCGCTTTCTTGCGCCAGGACCCGGACATCATCATGGTCGGTGAGATCCGCGACTTCGAGACCGCCGAGATCGCGGTCAAGGCGGCGCTCACGGGCCACATGGTGCTTTCGACCCTGCACACCAACGACGCCCCGAGCACGATCTCGCGCATGCTCAACATGGGTATCGAGCCGTTCTTGGTCACCGCCTCGGTCAATTTGGTGCTAGCCCAGCGCCTGGCGCGGCGCATTTGCGGCGAATGCCGCGTGGAAACCGAGGTCGACCGGCAGGTCCTGATCGAGGCCGGCTTCACCGAGGAGCAGGCCGACCAGCCGATGTATCGGGGTTCGGGCTGTCGCACCTGCGGTGATACGGGTTACAAAGGTCGCGTGGCGCTCTACGAAGTGATGCCGATGACCGATCGCCTCAAGGAGATGGTCCTACAGGGCTGCTCCACCGCCGAGCTCAAGGCCCAGATGATTCAAGATGGCGTGGCCAGTCTGCGTCTGGCGGCGATCGGCAAAGCCCTCGAGGGCGTGACCACAATTGATGAAGTGCTGCGCTGCACGGTCTCGGATTCGAGCTAGCGCAGGGATGGATCACCGGCGAGACGCGATCGCAGACGATCGCCGAACGCCCTAAGAAAAATCACCGGGATCACGCGAACTCGATCGGCTGAAGTGCTGCCGATCGGGGGCGTGCCGATTTGTGCCAAGCACCGGAGGGGAGCCGGGGAGACGAGGCGATCGCCCGATCGGGCGTCGGCGATCGCTTTTCTTCCATCCGGCGAAAAGCCTGCAAATTCAACAGCTTGCAGTGCATTTATAAGCCATTGCATGACATTCTGTGACACTACACTGCACTTCAGCCGTTGTCGCGTATCGGATCGCTTGCTACCTTTGAGCCCATGAGGATCAGCAACAGCTTCTCCGAGGGCGAAATCCAGGTCATGGATTTCATCGTGCAAACTCTGCTGCGAGGTGGCACCCCGACGATGGCGACGCGCCACAAGGAGTTCGCCTCCCTGTGTCGCAAGATCATGGCCATGAAAAACAAGGTCCATGAGCGCCATCGCGAGCAGGCGGTGCCCGCGGAATCTGCCGTCGGCACGGTCGACGCTCCGCTCAGCCCCCAGGCCGACGCTCCTGTCAGCCCGGCGGCCGACGGAGACGATCTCGCCGCGGCCGTCTGAGGACGCCCCCGGAAAAAAAAACAGCCGCGCAGTTCCCCGAGCGCCGACCTACCTCGACTGTGGGTCGGCGCTCGGCCGCGCTTCCATGTTGACACCCCTTTGGGGCTCGCGTAGTCGGCCAGACATGCTCATCGTGCGCGGCGGCCGGGTCATCGACCCCTCCTCGGGCGTGGACGAAATCGCCGACGTCGTCATCGAGGCCGGACGCATCGCGCGCGTTGGCCGAGGTGCCGCCGCCGGGCTCGAAGCCTCGGCCCCTGGGCATCCTGACGTGCGCGTGGTCGAGGCCGCCGGCCGCTGGGTCGTGCCCGGTTTCATCGACCTGCACGTGCACTTTCGGGAGCCGGGCCAGGAATACAAGGAAGACATCGCGAGCGGCCTGATGGCGGCGTCGGCGGGTGGCTACACCGCGGTCTGCGCGATGCCCAATACCAAGCCGATCAACGACACCCGGGCCATCACAGAGATGATGATGGCCCGTGCGCGCGAAGCCGGCGGGCCGCGCCTGCACCCCATCGCCGCGGCCACCATGGGTTCCCGCGGCGAACAGCTGACCGAGATGGCCGACCTGCGTGAAGCCGGCGCCATCGGCGTCAGCGACGACGGTCGCTGCGTCATGAACGCCCTGGTCATGCGGCGCGCCCTCGAGTACGCGCGCAACTTCGACCTATTCTTCAGCCAGCACTGCGAAGACCACCACCTCACGGCCGGCGCCCAGATGCACGAGGGCGAAATCGCCACGCGCCTGGGCCTGCAGGGATGGCCACGGGCGGCCGAGGACATCATCGTCGCCCGCGACCTGATCCTGGCCGAGCTCACCGGCGCCCGGTACCACGTGGCCCATATCAGCAGCCTGGGGGCCATCCGGCTGGTGCGCGAAGCCAAGTCGCGCGGCCTTGCGGTCACCGCCGAGGTCACCCCTCACCATCTGCTGCTGACCGACGAGGCCCTGCTCGGCTACGACACCTCCTGCAAGGTCAACCCTCCCCTGCGCGAGGAAGCTGACCGACAGGCCCTGCGCGAGGCCCTGCGTGACGGCACCATCGACTGCATCGCCACCGACCACGCCCCCCACAGTGCGCTCGAAAAAGACTGCGAATTCGCCGCGGCCGCGCCGGGCCTCATCGGCCTGGAACCGGCGGTACCGCTCCTGCTCGAGCTGGTGCGCGATGGCGTGCTATCGCCCAGCCGCTGGGTCGAAGCCATGAGCACGGCGCCCGCGCGCATCGGCGGCCTCGCCGGCGGCAGCCTGGCCCAGGGCGCGGCAGCCGACCTCACCGTCATCGATCCCGATGCCGACTGGACGCTGACCGCGACTTCGCTATCTTCCCGCTCCAGCAACACCCCCTTTCTGTCCCGCGAAGTGCGCGGCCGGGCCGTCATGACGGTCGTCGGCGGCGAAGTCGTATACGAGCACCAACCATCATGAGCCAGCCGGCGAGTCAGCCCCCTTCCCCCCGCCGCCCTGCCCACCTGGCCCTGGCCGATGGGCGCATCTTCCCCGGTTTTGCCATGGGTGCCTCGGGCATCAGCGTGGGTGAAGCCGTCTTCACCACCGGCATGACCGGCTACCAGGAGGTGCTCACCGACCCCTCCTACTGCGGTCAGGTGGTGACCATGACGGCGCCGCAGATCGGCAATACCGGCACCAACGGGCGCGACGACGAATCGCGGGCGCCAAGCCTGGCCGGCTTTGTGGTGCACGAACTGTCGCCCATCGCCAGCAACTGGCGTTGTGAGGCGAGCCTCTCGGAATACCTCGAGCGCCACGGCATCGTCGGCATTCACGGCGTCGACACCCGCGCCCTAACCCGCCACATCCGCGACCAGGGCGCCCAGATGGCAGCCCTGGGTGACGCACCGCCCGAGCGCCTGTTGGAGGCGGCGCGCGCGGCCGCCCCCATGACCGGCCGGAACCTTGCCGCCGAGGTCAGCACCCGCGAGAGCTACCGCTGGAGCGAAGGCAGCGGCGAGTGGAATCCCGGCGAAAGCCGCGACGCAGACTTCCACGTGGTCGCCATGGACTTCGGCGTCAAATACAACATCCTGCGCTGCCTGGTGGACGCCGGCTGCTCGCTGACCGTGGTACCCGCCGGTACCTCGGCCGAAGCAATCCTCGCGCTCGAACCCGACGGCGTTTTCCTATCCAACGGCCCGGGCGACCCTTCCGCCGTCAAAGAGGGCATCGAGACCGTGCGCGCACTGGTCGGCAAGCGCCCCATCTTCGGCATCTGCCTGGGCCATCAGATCCTGTGCCTGGCTCTGGGCGGCTCCACCTACAAGTTGAAGTTCGGCCATCGCGGCCTGAACCAGCCGGTCAAGGACCTGGCCACCGGCCGCGTCGAGGTCACGACCCAAAACCACGGCTTCTGCGTCGACATGGAGTCGCTGGCAGGCAAGTGCGAGGTCACCCACGTGCACCTCAACGACGACACCTGCGAAGGCATTCGCCATCCGGAAAGCGGCGCCTTCAGCGTCCAGTACCACCCGGAGGCCAGCGCAGGGCCCCACGACGCCCGCTACCTCTTCGACCGCTTCACCGACCTGATGCGCGCGCAGCGGACCTGAAGCCGGTAGGTCTTAGGCACCGCGAAACAATCACTTCCCCCTTTGGTGCGTGACGGCGGAGTGCGGTCGGGACGGCGCCCGGAGGAGAATCCGCAGTCGTACCCGAGGTCACATCGAGGAATTCTTCGAGGACGCACGGCCCGAGCGTGCCCGCCGGTGCGTGCCAATGGGGGAAGCGATTGTTTCGCGAGCCCTTACGCCTGGAAAAACATCCCTGGCGCGTTCGGGAACGCGTTCGGGCCCGCGCTCACATGTGCGCGAAGTCCCACTGGGTCGGGTCCCGTGCCAGTTCGTCCTGGCCGGTGATCTGGCCGTGGCTGTCGCTGCCCCAACAGGTGACGGTGCCGTCGAACATCAAGGCGCAAAGGTGATTTCCATCCGCCTCGATGCTTCCCGAAAGCTGGGTCCAGCCCTCGAGGTAGGGTCTGTTGGCGCCGCTGACCTGGCCGTCCTCGTCCTGGCCCCAGCAGATGATGGTGGTGTCTTGACGCAGGCCGCAGCTCTGGTGGGCCGCCGCCATGACCTGCACAAAGTCTTTGCCCTTCTCCGCGTTGGGCCCGGAGACCCGCGGCAGCTGCGGGTCTCCCCAGCAGAAGAGCCCGCCGTCGTCGCGCAGGACGCAGGAGTGCTCGATGCCGGCGGCCACCTCGCGAACGCCGGTGAGGCCTTCGTCGTTGGGGCCGCTGACCGAGCCTTCGAAGTCCCGCCCCCAACAGCTCACCATGCCGTCGTCGTGCAGGCCGGCGGCCGAGCTGTCCGAGCCTACCAAAAAGCTGCCGACAGGCTGCCAGGGATGTTTTCAGGGGAGGTTGACGATCTTCGCCCTTGACGATCTTAGCTAACTTGGCTAAGCTCGTTCCATGGCGAAGATTGTCAACATGCATGAAGCGAAGTCCACGCTGTCCAAGCTGGTCGAGGAGGCCGAGGCGGGCGAGGAGATCGTGCTGGCGCGTGCGGGTAAGCCCGTAGCGCGCCTTCTGCCTTTGCTCGCGCGAGCGCCGCACAAGCTCGGGCAGTGGAGGGGCAAGGTTCGGATGGCGGAAGACTTCGATGCGCCGCTCCCGGACGACGTGCTGCGAGACTGGGAGGGAGGGTAAGTGCGCGTGCTGCTCGACACGCACGCGCTCATCTGGGCCCTCGCAGATGACGAAGAGCTGTCGCCAGCGGCTCGCGAACTCATTATCAACGGTGAAACCGAGGTGCTCGTAAGCGCGGTTTCTGCGTGGGAGATCGCGATCAAGCGCGCCCTCGGCAAGCTCGAGGCACCGGACGACCTGGCCACGGTTGTCACCGACGCGGGCTTCCTGCCGCGTTCGATCGACCTCGCCGACGCCGAGCGCGTGGGTACATTGCCCAACCACCACCGCGACCCATTCGACCGTATGCTGGTGGCTCAGGCCCTTAACGAGGGGGTACCCATCGTAACGCGGGACCCCCTGATCGCACGCTACCAGGTCCAGGTGATCTGGTAGTGCCCACGATGGCGCGGCGACCGATTTGAACGCGCCGCATGTTCACGAGGGCAGGCCGTAGGTAGCATTGGACGAAACCGCTGCGCTTCGCTCCGCGGTAGGGGCTGTGAGGTCAATGCCAGCCTGAGAGCGTCGTGGATGTCGGATAGACGGGGTGGAGCCCCTGCTCAAGCTTGTTGTCAGCACACAGCAAGCGTTGAAAGGAGGCCCACATGACCCCGTTACGACGAAGGATGATCGAGGACCTGCAGGTCCGCAACTACTCCCAGCGCACCATCGACGCCTATGTGCGACAGGTCGCCGCTTTCGACCGCTACTTCGGCAAGTCGCCCGAGGTGCTTGGTCCCGAGGAGGCGCGACTCTACCAGGTGCACTTGCTGGAGAAGCAGGTGGCTTGGTCGACCCCGAACTCTGAGCAATCAAAATAGTCAGCGGGTCCTGGCCGTATTCTGATCATGTTCCCGGAGGGCGCATAGAAAAACCCCCTCGGAAAACTTGACCACAAGCCACCGAGGGGGCGCTCCTTCAATCGCCAAACAGAAGGAGGCTCCCTTGTAGTAAGCCCTCGGCGAATGACGGGCTTGTGCTGAGCCTGAAGCTGTGATGCGGGGAATGCCGGGGCGGAGGAACAGCGAGTGCTGCCTGTCGGGAGACGCGGGCGCGCTGGCGGCAGTCCGGATGCGGTCGACGTGGGCGAGTTCGCGGGACGCGAACTCGATGGCTTGAGCCACGGCGCTGAAAGACGCGGGGATTGTGGCCGACGAAGACGGCAGCTGGCGAGCCGTCGAACACGGACCGATGCGTCGAGCCGAGGAGGCTCGCCAAGCGGCGGCTGATGACCCGGCTCAGTCCTGCATCTGCTCGAGATAAGCCTCGGGCCCGATGGCGGCAACGTCGGTCTGTCCGTCGAGGATCTTGCGTAGTGCCCAGTGGATGTAGGCGCGCGGCTCGATGTTCATCTTCTGG
>Ga0224501_10001594_pt1 | contig 17556 bp, 14 predicted proteins | sample SF_Oct11_sed_USG_4_FD_169105 | JGI IMG/M metagenome (GOLD analysis project Ga0224501, IMG submission 169105) | Sediment microbial communities from San Francisco Bay, California, United States - SF_Oct11_sed_USGS_8_1 | ecosystem: Environmental > Aquatic > Marine > Sediment | place: USA... | reverse complement strand
GAAAGCGACAACCGAATCTGTGGTGCTGGCGTCGGTGCTCATTTTAGTGTGGGATTATTTTTTAACATCAGTTCTTTTGTAAAGATTGACCTGTCCAAGTATGGGATCATCAATCATTATTCAATTGAAAGGGGTTGAAAAAACCTTGGGGGGGCAACCTGTCCTTCGAGGGGTGGATTTGGATATTCCCAAAGGGGACATCACCACGATAATTGGTCCCAGCGGCGAGGGGAAAAGCGTGTTGTTGAAACACATCATTGGATTGATGCGGCCGGATCGAGGTCAAGTCCTGGTGGCTGGGGTTGATCTTGCCAAAATTCACGCCCGAGAATTAAATGAGATTCGCAAGAAATTTGCGATGTTATTTCAGTCGGCCGCATTATTTGATTCCCTCAATGTCTTTGATAATGTCGCATTTCCCTTGAGAGAGAAGCGGTTGGTGTCCGAAAACGACATTCAACGATATGTGCCGGAGATGTTAGAACGAGTGGGGTTGGGGAAGATGGGACACAAATTTCCATCTGAGTTAAGTGGCGGGATGAAAAAGCGGGCTGGACTCGCCAGAGCGTTGGTGATGGGGCCAGAGATTATTTTATTTGATGAACCGACAACCGGCTTAGACCCCCTCATGGCCCATGCGATTCATGATCTCATTCTAGCAATGCATAAGGCTTTTGGGTTTACGGCGATCATGGTGAGTCATGAAATTCCAAAAATTTTCTCCATCTCGGATTGGGTCGCTATGCTCAAGAATGGTAAAGTTTTGGCGATGGCGCGTTCGGCGGAATTTCAACGGCTGCAAGATCCTTTAGTGCGCGAATTCATTTCAGTTCCAAATGCGACGATGATATGACCCAGACGATGTGGCTTGTTGAATGGTGGACCTTTCTCCTAAGGAGTTCTGAATGAATAAACCATGGCCTGGCCAGGTGCTGCTATGATTGAACGTGGGAAATTGGAGTTTGTGGTGGGGATCTTTGTACTCGTCGGAATTCTCTGCCTAGGCTATCTGGCGATTAAGCTGGGAAAATTGGAACTTGTCGGCGGGGATTATTACGAACTGACAGCAGATTTTTCCTCGAGCTCGGGGTTAAAAAAAGGGGCATCCGTTGAAATTGCTGGCGTCGAGGTGGGTCGGGTGAAGTCTATTGTGCTGAAAGAAGATCAAGCTCAAGTGGTGTTGGCGATAGAAGATGGGATTACGGTGTATACTGATGCGATTGCCTCAATCAAAACTCGAGGGATTATTGGGGAGAAATTCATGGGGCTTTCTCCTGGAGGGGCCGGGGAGCCTCTCGCGAGGGGGGGAATGATTATGGATACCGAATCCGGTATCGATTTAGAGCAAGTCATTAGTCAATTTATTCATGGCAATGTGGAATAATGGTTCTTATTGAAGCGAGGTGGAGGAGCTTATGACAGGGATTTTGAGCGTGTTGCCTGAAATAATGAGCCGGAGTAAGTCTCGCATGAGTCTATTGATGGGTGGAGCTCGTAACACTCGAACTTTGGTGGTGTTGGCTTCGGTGGCACTTTCGTTCCTGGCTTTCTCTCCGGCTTGGGGTGAAGGCACGCCAACTCAGGCCGTGAAAGACACGATTGATGAGGTGATTGCGGTATTGGGAGATGCTGCCTTAAAAGATGCTGCACGGGAGACCGAACGCCGGGAAAAATTAGAAGCGATTATTGGAAAGCGATTTGATTATGAGGAAATGGCCAAGCGCACACTTGCCGCCGAATGGAAAAATATTACGGTCGACAAACAACAAGAATTTGTGGCCTTGTTCCAGCAATTTTTATCCCGATCCTATGTGGGGAATATTGATGGCTATTCCGGGGAACAGGTGGAGTATCTGAAGGAGCGGCTGAAAGGGGACTTTGCGGAGGTTCAGACAAAGGTGGTGTCGCCGAAAGTCCAAATCCCCTTGGATTATCGGCTGCTCAAAAAAAATGAGCAATGGGGCGTGTATGATGTGATTATTGATGGCGTGAGTTTGACTAAAAATTATCGAGGGCAATTTTCGCGAATCATCAAATCCTCTTCCTTCGATGGATTACTCGACAAGCTTCGTTCGAAGACTGACCTGGCCGCCTCTTCGTAGCGAGCCCGTTCCATGGTGTCATTCCGTGTGTTGTCCCTGGCAGCGATCTTCTGCCTGGCCGTAACCGCAAGTGGTTTCCCTTCCTCTGCCTGGGCTGAAAAATCCTTCTTTGTGGTACCCGCCATTTCGACTTCCAAAAATGATGGGCGAGATTTTGGGCTAATTGTGCCGGTGTTGGATTCCGATGATGAGGGGAATCTTCGTTCCGTCTTTGCGCCCATGCTCATACATAATTCGTTTTTGGGTGTTCGTGGGACGCTTAACTATTTCCAATACTGGTCAGGGGGAAAGCAAATGGAGGCCATGGGATCGTATACGGAGGAAATTGAGCGAAAGCTCAAATTCCGGTACCAAGATCCTGGTTTTATTGAAGGGCTGTTTTTCGTTGATATTGGGGCACAATTTTTCAAAAATGCCACAAAACGGTTTTTCGGTCTTGGCCAAGTGACACCCGAATCGAATGAAAGCAATTATACGGGGAGGGAAATTCAGGTCCATTGGAATTTTGGGGTTCATCTCAACGATGTCACGCGATTGTCGGTGAATCAGCGATTTCGTGATGTTGAAATTCAGCCGGGTGGAGTGGATGATGAACCATATTCAAAGGACCGCTTTTCCTCGATTGCCGGAATTGAAGGTGCCACGGTCTTAGCGCACCGATTAGTTTTTCACTATGATTCTCGTGATAACCCTACCACGCCCACGGCGGGAACTCGGGTTGAGGGGTTTGCGGAGTTGGCACAAAACTTTGATCGACGACAAATCGACGATCAACTGTATTTTCGTTACGGTATTGATGCTCGACAATTTTTCCCGAGTCCGTCCAAGCGATACATTTTTCTCATTCGAGGGCGATTGGAATTAAGTTTCGGAGATGGGATCCCATTTTTTGAACAAAGTTCATTAGGAGGCGAGGATAATCTTCGTGGATATGGACGAGACCGGTTCATTGATAAGCATATGGTGGTCGTCAATGTTGAGGAGCGTATTCATCTGTTTCAAATTAAAATGTTCAACGTCAATGTGGAATTTGAAGTGGCGCCTTTTGTCGATATGGGACGGACCTACCGGGATTTTTCTTACCGACAATTTAATGAGTGGGAAGTCACGCCGGGCGTCGGGTTTCGAGGCCTTGTCAGACCAAATTTAATCAGCCGGGTCGATTGGGGATACAGCCGGGAGGGCGGAGCCGTCTTTGCGGGCCTGGATTATCCGTTTTAAGGAATTGGAATAGGAGAGCATTTTTGGATTCAAAGAAGAGTGGGCATCTGATTCTTTGGTTCGCTCCGATTCTGTTCTTACTCGGTTGGCCTATTGGGGGTTCGGGTGAACCATCCCATGAATCCGAATCTCCTGAGAGGTTGGAGGAAGAGCTTCTGGGCTTTCTGGCGTCTGGTCGTTCGGAACCTCACGACCCAGCTGAATGGATGCGGATGGCCAGTGTATATTTAGATCTTGGGTATGGGCTCTATGTCGACCATGAGAAGAAATTGGGGGCATTTCAAGAAGGAGCTCGATGGGCTAAAAAAGCCTTAGAGCAACAAGAGTCTTCAGCCGAAGCACATTTTCTTTATGCGGCCAATCTGGGTCAGGCTGTTCAGTTACAAGGCGTGATTGCCGCAGCGCTTGCCTTGCAGGACTTACGATATCATGTCAATCGAGTATTGGAAATTGACGAGAAGCATGCACCAGCACATCACATTTTAGGTCGAATGTATGAGGAGCTGCCCTGGTTTTTGGGTGGTGATACCCAGATGGCCGGTCAGTATCTCAAGAAGGCCATCGCACTGGATATTCACTATGTTCCTGCTCGCTTGGATTTGGGAAGGTGGTATTTGAGTCATGGGCATGCTGAGGAGGCCGTAAAGGAATTCTTGGGTGTTCTGAACACACCGCCCCTCAAAAAACGATGGATTTGGGAGCGGATCCACCGACCACAGGCGCAAATGTTCTTACAGCAAAACCGGGGTGGTGAACCATCCGGTCTCGTTGAATGAACGGAAAACTAAGAATTAGCTCTGATCCTAAATTTTCCAATCCCCAATTGGTGGCTGATGGAAATTGGCTGATGGTCTATTGATCTCAATTTTTCTTTCAAATACGTATGGTAATTTCAAGACATCGCTTTCTCTCCCAGTATGGGCTTGGTACTCTCTATTTTTCGAATTCCCATATTGTAGATCTGACCTGCCTCGTTCCCTCTCACGCGGTGCGCCATTGATGCCCAAATTTGTTTGGTCCGTAAGGATGAATCCGAATGTCTTTCCTATTAAAAATTGGTTCAAGCAAGTCGTGGCTAGCAATAGGATTGCCGATGCCAGCGTAGAGCATGTTCCGCAATTATTTCCTGACGACCGATAATAAACGCGATGCCTTTTTTTTCTTTCTCTTGGGTCTCCATAGTACTTGGTCGGGTTGCGGATGTTGTGAAGTCCAAGGCGTGGTGGATCTTAACGCTGGCCGCTATCGCCACGGTCATTTCTTTTTGGTCTGCCTTCATGTATTTGGGGATCAATACCAACACCACTGAGATGCTGGCGGCCGACGTCCCAATTCAAGAAGCTAGCGAGCACTATAAAAAGGTATTCCCTCAGAATGCGGATTCCATTCTTCTTGTTGTCGAGGCCCGTACCCCGGAGATGGCTCATGCGGCGGTTGCAACACTTGATGCAAGATTACGAATTGAGCATGAGTACATCAAATCGGTGTACACCCCCTTTGGAGGGGAATTTTTTGAGAAGCATGCCCTGTTGTACCTTGATCTTGCGGAACTTGAAGAATTGTCGAAAGTCGTGTCGGTTAACAAAACATTGATCCAAGAATTTATGCACAATCGAAACATCTTTGGTCTCTTTACGATGTTGAGCGATCGTGAAAATCAAATCGATTGGGTGAAGGAGCCACTTCTGGACTCTCTTTTTAGGAGAATGGCCGAAGGCATCCAGTCTAGTGTGATTGGTTTGGATTATGTTCTGGCGTGGCATTCAGTCATGCTGAAACTGGAGGCTCAAACATCTCCGATACGAAGGTTCGTTCTCCTTCAACCTCACCTAGATTATAAAAAAATGCTTCCTGCCGAAACGGCCCTTCAGGTGATACACCGTGTGATTCAAGAGTCGGGTCTTTCAGCTATTCCAGGAGTTCGAATTCGAGTCACCGGTGAAGTGGCGCTGTCCCATGAAGAGCTGGCAGTGGTCGGCCAACGTGCCGGAATTGCGGCCATTCTTTCCCTGATCATGGTCTGTGGCACGCTGACATTGGCCTTTCATTCCTGGCGGTTTATGGTCGTCACCTTGCTCACGTTGCTCGTGGGTCTGTCGTTAAGCGCTGCATTTGCCACGGTAGCTGTGGGGCAACTCAATATTTTGTCCATGGCCGTAGCCGTTTTGTTTATCGGCCTGGCTGTAGACTATGCGATTCATTTGTGCCTCCGGTATCAGGAACTGGTGGGATTAGGAAACGAACCATTTGGTGCGATAAAAACGAGTCTCCGGGAGGTAGGGCCGGCCTTAATGTTGTGTGCGTTGACCACCGGACTGGGTTTTTACTCCTTTGTTCCGACTAATTACACGGGCATGTCGGAATTGGGTTTGATTTCAGGAACGAGTATGTTCATTGGTCTCGTGGTGACCCTCACGGTGTTACCAGCGATTTTGTGGGTATTCCCCTCGTTGAAGGACGATTGCCGCCCCGCTTCTACTCAGCAGAGGTGGAAGGCGCTCTATCAATTTCCTATTCGTCATGGACAAGTTATTCGGTGGGGAACAGTGGTTGTTTTTTTTGGCGCGGTGTTTTTGCTTCCCCAGGCTTCTTTTGATTGGAATCCTCACAATATACGCGATCCACATGTTGAATCAGTGCAAACGATGGATGATCTTCTTGAGGACCCAAAAGGAGGGGCGTGGTCCCTTACGCTTTTATCCACGGTGGATCAGGTCGCTGGTGATGTATCCAGGCTCGGTGCATTGGAGTCGGTGGAAAAGGTGGTGACGATCGAGGATTTCATTCCTTCTCACCAATTCGAAAAATTGATCGTGCTCGCAGGTCTTGCTGATGGAATGTTTCCCCAGGAATCAGCTTCGGTTATCCCAGCTTCTTCCACTGGAGTCGAGACGACTCTTGCCGCGATGCAATCTTTTTTGGCTGTTTTAGAAGAGCGTATTCACATGGCGGGATTGAGTGATCAGGGGAGTTCTGCCATCCAACTACGAAATGCGCTGAGAAGCCTTATCGCGAAGTTCAACGCCATTGATCATGAGGCGAAAAATGATCTTCTGGCACGGCTGGATAAGAGTTTGTTGGGATCATTACCAACGGACCCCCTCACCATGTACTCCACGGCGATGCCGACGGGTTTGATTACGCAAAAAGATTTGCCAAAGGAGTTGCGTGAACGATGGGTGGGGAAGGAGGGGGCCTACCGACTCGAAGTGTACCCCAAAAAAGACCTACGGAATGTTTCCGCCTTGGAGCAGTTTGTCAACGAAGTTCGTCGCATTGCCCCAGAAGTGACGGGATTGCCGGCTATTTATTTAGATGGAGGCAATGAGGTTGCCGGGGCGTTCAAGCAGGCCTTCATCTCCGCGTTGCTGGTGATTCTCGTCATCCTGGCTCTTGTCCTTCGAAATATCTGGGATATGCTATTGGTGATCCTTCCGTTAAGTTTGGCGGCGATCTGTTTAGTAGCATACACAGTGATGTTTGACATGCCGTTTAATTATGCCAATGTGATTGCTCTCCCGTTAATTTTCGGTCTGGGCGCCGACAGTGGGATTCATATTGTTGAACGAATGCGGAGGAGTCCGGCCGAATGTGAAGCGTTATTACGGTCTGGAACCATACGAGGCGTGTTCTTTAGTAGTGTGACGACCATGCTCAGTTTCAGTAATCTGGCCTATACCTCACATGTGGGCATTGCGAGCATGGGACAATTGTTAACCCTGGGTATCTTGTTGACATTGATCGGTTGTTTAGTCGTCTTACCGGCCTTTCTATATCGCGTGAATGAGAGAGCAGCAGATACAGCGACCTAGCGATTCACGTATTGGAAAAGACAGGTTGGGAGGGTCATAGGATCAGCCAAACCGGACATGATGCTCTTGAGTATGGTAGATTTTGAGTCCCCCCTCTGATAAGAAAGAGACTTTTTTGTCAGAATCTTCAATGTGGGTCCTCCCGCTGGTGACCGTTCGGACATTTCGCCCAGCGACCGTTCGGCGCATTCTGTGCGTGTTTCCTGCCTATACAAAGGCCTTTGGTACCTTTGACCATGCCTTTCCACTGATGGGGCCTGTGAAGGCCTTCATGCCTCCTCAAGGCATTCTTCTCATCGCGGCGCTTGTGCCACAAGAGTGGGAAGTCCGGTTCATAGATGAAAATATCCGTCCGGTACTGGAAAGCGAGTTTGTGTGGGCTGATGCGGTTTTGATATCAGGCATGCACATTCAACGCAAACAAATCCATGATATTGCCCGGCGTGCGCATGTCGCAGGTAAGGTCACTGTGCTCGGTGGGCCCTCCGTTTCTGCTGCACCAGAAGACTATCAAGCTCTCGATTACTTACATTGCGGAGAAGTGGGTGATGCCACGCTCCAATTGTTCCGCCAAATTGACAAGACTACAGCGCGGCCAGAACAACAAATCATCTATCGGACGGTGGACCGTCTTCCCATGACCGATTTCCCGACCCCTGCCTATCGGTTGATCAACGTTCGTCAGTACCTGCTTGGGTGCGTTCAGTATTCCAGTGGCTGTCCTTTTACCTGCGAATTCTGTGACATCCCTGCCCTCTATGGAAGAAACCCGAGGCTCAAGACACCAGAGCAAATTCTCGCTGAGCTGGATGAACTTGCCGATGGTGGAACGCCTTCCATTTATTTCGTCGATGACAATTTCATTGCCAATCCTCGAGCGGCGCGTGAGTTGCTGCCACACTTAGTAGCGTGGCAAAAGCGCCGGGACTATACGGTTCGACTCTCCTGTGAATTGACGTTTAATGTGGTGGAGTATCCAGAGATTTTAGCCCTGATGCGTGAGGCCTTTATGACCAATATTTTTATTGGTATCGAGACGGTGGATCCGGATGCGCTCCGGGCTATGAGCAAAAAACAGAATGTCCGCACCCCGATGCTTGACGCAGTCGAGACGGTCAATAGTTATGGGATTGAAATTGCCGCAGGAATAATTATTGGTTTGGATACCGACACCCCGGAGACTATTGACGCAATCTTGGAGTTTATTACACTTTCAAAAATTCCAATTGTGACACCCAACTTGCTTGTCGCCTTGCCCCACACGCCCCTCTATGAACGGCTAGAAAAGGCCAACCGCCTTAATTCGGGCGAAGGACGTGATTCGAACATCGAGTACCTCCAACCCTACGAGGAGGTGGTGGCCAACTGGAAGCGTGTCATTCGGGAGACGTACGAGCCACGAAATATTTATGCCCGCTATGCTGCGCAAGGGACGAAAACCTATCCTCTCCGCAAGCGACCAACTCGTCCACTAGATCAGCTGACCTGGCCGAATCTTCGTCGTGCGATCGAGATCTTCGCACGCACCGCCTGGCGTGTCGGGATTTGCAGCGATTATCGAAAGGAATTCTGGAAGATGACGAGACGAGAGCTGCGTCAGGGTAATGTCGAATCAGTCTTCCAAATCGCCATGGTGGCCCATCATCTGATCACGTTTGGACGGGAGTGCCTCACTCGGGATGTTCAGGCTTCAGCGTATTCTGCCCGTGGACGTGATTCTAGTTTGTCATTCGGCATCATCATTGATCCCTAGCAATGGCACCCGCCCGTGAAGTTCTTCGTATCCATTCTGATGCTCTGAAAATGTGCAGAGGAAGGGTTGGGGTTATCTCCCGAAGACGGGTATTCTTTCAGCGGAACATGGTTATAGCGACGGGATGGTCTCTGGTCGGCACGCTTTTAGGTGGGAGACCTTTCCCTGGATTGATCGTCATATAGTCTCGCTCCACCTTAATCTTTTCAGATTCTCAGCTGGAGTGGAAACGCCTTTTATTCTCTGGGGGGCTTGATGCTTGACAGTGTCAGGTGGCTATGGGAGAATTTTTTGAAGTATGTAGGCGTACGAACTCTCTCCATTTTTTCCTCCAAAATCGCGACGTGTGTTCAGAAAGGATCGTTATGTCCTTGTTAAAAAGGATTGAAAGTCCAACAGATTTAAAGAAACTTTCTCCAGAACAATTCCCCGAACTGTGCCAGGAAATCCGTGAACTGATTATCGAGGTGATTTCGGGAGTGGGGGGACATCTGGCATCAAACCTTGGTGTGGTAGAACTGACCGTTGCCTTGCACTATTTGCTGAACACGCCACAGGATAAAATCATTTGGGATACCAGCAACCAGGCCTACACGCATAAATTGCTCACGGGGCGACGCGAGCAATTTCACACCATCCGACAATTTGGGGGCATGAGCGGATTTTGTAAGCGCGAAGAAAGCGCCTATGACACCTTCAATGCTGGACATGCTGGAACGGGAGTTTCTGCGGCAGTGGGGTTTGTCGAGGCACGAGAGCAAGTGCAAGGATCACAAAAAGTTGTGTGTGTGCTTGGAGATGGGGCTTTGACCTCTGGGATGACCTTGGAGGGATTGCAGCATGCGGGGGATATGGGTCGAGACCTTGTGGTGATCTTAAATGATAACCAAATGTCCATTTCTCGAAATGTTGGGGCCATCTCGGCTTATCTCAATCGCACCTTTACGGGAGAGTTTTATACCCGGTTTCGTGAGGAAACCTCGCAATTGTTAGATACAATTCCGCAAATTGGTGAAAATGTGAAGCGGATGGCAATGCGAGCCGAGGAATTAGCCAAAGGCTTTCTTCTTCCAGGTTTGTTATTTGAGGAATTAGGTTTTCGCTATGTTGGACCAATTGATGGACATAACTTCGAACATTTATTGCCGACCTTAGGAAATGTCTTAAAGCTAAAAGGGCCAACGTTACTGCATGTCATTACGAAAAAAGGGTTAGGTTTCGAACCAGCGATGAAGAATCCGGTCTGGTTTCATGCCTGTTCGCCTTTTGACGGAAAAACCGGAGCACCGGTAAAAAAGGTTGGATATCCTTCATACAGTTCTATCGCTGCGAATACCTTGATTCGGCAAGCTCGGAAAGACCATCGTGTGGTGGCTATTACAGCTGCCATGTGTGAGGGTACGGGGTTGTCGAATTTCCAAAAAGAATTCCCCACTCGATTGATTGATGTCGGCATTGCCGAGCAACATGCGGTGACCTATGCTGCGGGCCTAGCGGCGGAAAATATGCGTCCGGTGATTTGTATGTATTCCACCTTTCTCCAGCGGGCCTATGACCAAGTCGTGCATGATGTAGCTACCCAAAATCTCCCCGTGATGTTTTGTATTGATCGTGGTGGGTTAGTCGCAGAAGATGGGACCACGCATCATGGTGCATTTGATTTCGCCTTTCTCCGTCACGTGCCGAATATGGTGCTTATGGCTCCAAAGGATGAGAATGAATTACAGCATATGGTTCAGACAGGATTAGTTCACGATGGACCAACCGCAGTACGCTACCCACGGGGAAGCAGCTTGGGGGTTCCGTTAGATCCCGAACCAATTCCTTTGGATATAGGACAAGCGGAGTTGCTATCTGAAGGGACGGATGTGGCGATTCTAGCTATTGGGGTAACTGTATCAGAAGCGATGAAGGCAGCAGAGCAATTGAAAGAAGAAGGCGTATCGGTGGCCGTGGTGAATGCCCGCTTTGTTAAACCGCTCGATAAAGACCTTATCCGGGAAGTAGCCAAAAAGGTGAAATGTTTGGTGACGGTGGAAGAAGGGTGCCGAATGGGTGGTTTTGGCTCAGCAGTGCTCGAATTTCTTTCCGAGGAAGAATGTTGGGATCTTCCCACAAAGGTGTTAGGATTGCCGGATTGGTATATTGAGCAAGGCCCGCAAGAATTACTCCGTGAAAAATACGGGCTGACGGCTGATGGTATTTACGATCAAGCTAAGGCCCTCTATGATCGGGTGACCCTGCAAGCGGTCATCCGTTAGTCGTATCTCATGCATATTACCCGACGAAAAACCCGCCAAATTCAAGTAGGATCACTCAAAATTGGCGGCGGAGCCCCGATTTCCGTCCAATCAATGACTATCCCTCATCCGCGGGATGTCGTGGGAACTCTTGAACAGATTCATCGTTTGGAAGAGGCTGGGTGTGAACTCATTCGAGTGGCAGTCCCGGATATGGAAGCGGCTGATGCTCTTCCAAAAATTAAGGCTCAGATGAATGTCCCACTCATTGCCGATATTCATTTTGATCATCGTTTAGCCTTAAAGGCGGCGGAAGTGGTGGATTGTGTCCGCATCAATCCGGGGAATATTGGCCCATGGTGGAAAACGGAAGAGGTCATCAAAGCTGTCAATGACAATGGTATTCCCCTGAGGGTTGGCGTCAATGGGGGGTCTCTTGAAAAGCCGTTATTAGATAAGTATGGCTATCCCACAGCAGAAGCCCTTGCAGAGTCGGCACTCAATGCCGTCCATGCTTTAGAAGATGTGGGATTTACGAACATGAAAGTGTCATTGAAAGCCTCCGATGTGCATATGGCCATTGATGCGTATTGGCTTTTTGCCCAGCAATCCAATTGCCCTCTGCATATTGGGATTACGGAGGCAGGGACAGCCGCGACGGGTGCCGTCAAGTCTGCCGTAGGATTGGGGTGGTTATTGTCGCAAGGCATCGGCGATACGCTACGCGTTTCATTAGCCGCTGACCCAGTCGAGGAAGTCAAAGTCGGGTTTGAAATATTGAAGTCTCTGGAGCTTCGTCATCGCGGAGTCAATGTGATTGCTTGTCCAACTTGCGGCCGTGTCGAGATCGATGTGGTCAAGATGGCCAATGAATTGGAGCATCGGTTAGGGCATATTAAAAATCCCATTACGGTTTCGGTGTTAGGGTGCGTGGTCAATGGGATTGGTGAAGGCAAGGAAGCGGATATTGGCATTGCGGGAGGTCAAGGTGTAGGAATTGTCTTTAAAAAGGGCAAACTCTACAAGCGGGTACCTTCCGAAGAATTAATGGACACGTTAATTGAAGAAGTGGAAGCCATGGCCAAAGAGCAAGATGCCGAAAGCCCCGCTGGATCGGCCTTGGAACCTTCTCCATCAATGCTCCCACATGAAGAAATGTCGTTAGTCTCCCCCAGGCCGTCCTCTCGTGAGATTCCCGTGTTGCCTCTCAAGTAATGCTTGCTTGGCTTCTTAGACAAGAGAAATAGGTTTCTCTCTGGTTGTGCAGAAGAAAAGCAACTTCGTATAATGCATGACGAAGGCGCCGTACCCAAGTGGCTAAGGGAGCAGTCTGCAAAACTGCGATTCAGCGGTTCGAACCCGCTCGGCGCCTCCACTTTCTACCGAAGCCAACAGAAGAAAAGAAAATAAATGAAAATCAAAATTGGTATCAGTCAACGTTCTAAGGTCAAGGGGTATAGCTTCGGCGATCGAAGGGAACGCCTTGATCTGACTCTGGGGATAAGTTAACGATGGCCGTACCTGTTTCACAAATGTATACGGTGTCACAGTATGCCTTGTCGAACCATGTTCGAGGGGTCAAGCGCTACCCGTTAGTGCTGATGCTGGAGCCTTTGTTCCGATGCAACTTGGAATGTGCGGGGTGTGGGAAAATCCAATATCCGGATCATATTCTGAACCGACGGCTGACGCCCGAGCAATGTTGGGCGGCAGCGGATGAATGTGGAGCGCCCATTGTCAGTATTCCAGGCGGAGAACCGCTCATTCATCCAGAAATGCCAGCGATTGTTGAAGGGCTGGTGCAGAGAAAAAAATATGTCTATTTGTGCACCAACGCCATTTTGCTTGAGCGAAAAATCCAAGACTATACGCCCTCTAAATATCTGACCTTCAGTATCCATATGGATGGTCTTAAGGAAGAACATGATCATGCCGTATGTCGGGATGGAGTCTATGATGTGGCGGTTAAAGCGATTCGGGCAGCGTTGGCAAAAGGGTTCCGAGTGACCACCAATACGACTCTTTTCGATGATGCCGAACCTTTGCGTGTCCGTCGATTCTTTGATGAAATGATGGAGCTGGGCGTAGAAGGCATGATGATTTCACCGGGATATAGCTACGATAAAGCTCCAGACCAAAAAAGTTTCTTAAAACGTGAACGCACACGATCTCTATTTTCCCAATTACTGACACAACGCAAGCGGCATTGGCAGTTCAATCAATCCCCGCTGTTCTTAGAATTCCTCATGGGCAAGCGGGACTATGAATGTACTCCATGGGGAAACCCCACGTACAATATCTTTGGTTGGCAACGCCCCTGTTATTTATTGCAGGAAGGGTATGTCTCAACGTTTCGAGAATTAATGGAAGAAACAGAATGGGATCGCTATGGAAGCGGACGGCATGATCAATGCCGAGATTGCATGGTGCATTGCGGCTATGAGGCTTCGGCGGTCAAGGACACCTTCGGTACATGGGGCGGTTTTTTCGGAACCGTCCGAGCTACGCTCTTCCCCAATGCGGTTTAGGTCAGCTCATTCATGAGCTAAGATTCCTAACTCCGTTCTCGTCGGTTGAATCCTCAAGAAAGTGTGAGTCATGAGCGATCCTTTGCCTTCTGAAAATCACCCCCCATCCTGGGAAGGCCATCACGTGAAAACGGATACTGAGACCGCATTGCGAGAGGCAATGGAGCGTGCGTGTGACTATCGAGGCGACGTGACCATCCATCTGAAGACCGGAGAGCAGGTCCTCGGTTACGTATTCGATCGGCAGGAAGGAACTCCTCATCCACATATAAAAATGTATGTAGCCAATCAGTCAGATCCCTTCATGGTATCGTATCGCGACATTACTGAAGTGGAATTCAGTGGCGAAGATACCGCCTTTGGCCGATCATGGGAAGATTGGGCCAATAAGTGGCAAAAGCCTCAGATGAATTAATCTCCTCCAGTTGCATTTTTTCTCTCCTGCCTAGTTTTTCCCTCACAGTAAAAATCTGATTCCTTTTCATGCGTGATCCAATGAAATATTGCCAATGCTTGAGGACAGGGAGCCCTGTCCAAATGGAAGAATTGATTGACGCTTGGCGCAAGTCTGTGATAGAAAGCCAGGTCTTTTTTCGAGGCCAGGAGGCCCAGTAAGGCATGGGTGCCTTGGGGTCGTTCCAGGTTGCTGGGAAGGGGTTTTTTGAAAAGGGATTATCATCTTGGACAGTTGGCAATTATTACGAACCAAACTTATTCCGTAGGCGAGGGGGAATGATGAACGAATACCGAAATCTAAAAAGTTTGTTGGTTGTTGGCGCAGCGGTGATGGGCTTGTCGCTTTCTGCTTGTGGTGGAGGTGAAGAAGGCCCGCCAAAGCCTCCGCCCCCTGCTCCACCAGAGTATGCTGACAAGCATATGCCAGACGGCTATTGGAATAACCCAGAAATTTTGAAAGAGGGCGAGGCTATCTATACGGGGCAACAAAATATTGATGTGAATTGTGCCAGTTGCCATGGGAAGAATGGGAAGCCGGTTAAAGCTGGTGCTCGAGACTTCCGCCGAACTGAACAAATGGAACTGTATTCGGACTCGGTTTGGTTTTGGCGGGTGAACGAAGGTGTCAAAGGCACCAAAATGAAAGCCTGGAAGAGTAAGCTTTCTGAGGACGCAATCTGGAAGGTTATTGCATTTGAAGCCACCTTTGGTCTCAAAGGCAAAGAATATGATGTAGCAGCAAAAAAATGGGTTGCCGCTGGAACAGCTGGATCTGCGCCAGCGTCTGAAGAGACTGCAGCCGAGGCGCCTGCAGGGGAAGCGGCCCACTAAAAACGCCAAAAAATATTCCCAGGAACGAGAAGAAAGATAAAGGAGGGGGACGACCCTTGAAAACCTTACATCGAAGTATATGGATGGTCTTAGGCTTGCTCATGGGTGGGGCAGCGCTGGCGTATGGGCAGGAAGTTCCTGCCCCTCAGGTTGATTTTCCTTATTCGGGAAATCGAACGGCCGTCTGGGTTGTTGCTAACCTGCATATTTTGTTCGCCGCATTCATTTTGGGGGCCCCAATATTTGCGGTAGTGGCGGAATGGTTAGGGTATAAAAACAACGACCCAAAGTATGATCGTTTGGCCAAGGAGGTCATTAAGGTCACGGTTATCCTCTATAGCATGACGGCTCTGACCGGGGGGTTGTTCATTTTTGTGCTCTTGGGTACCTATCCAGAATTCTCAACCTGGTTGATTCAGCATTTCTTCCTTGTGTTTGCAGTCATTTATCCCCTGTTATTTATTCTCGAAACCATTATTCTGTATACCTATTTCTATTCTTGGGATTCCATGAAGGGATCCTTGAAAGGACGCCATATTGCGTTAGGTATTCTTTTGAATATTGTTGGGACGGTGACCCTATTTGTGATCGACGGACCGACATCCTTTATGAATACCCCTGCTAAGGCTGCCGAGGGAGTCTCGCTTGTCGAGTTTGTCTCCAATGCTGGCCTGTGGGATAAAATGGCCAACTATAGTTGGATGCCCCTTAATCTCCATAGGTTGGTGGGAAATGTCACCTTTGGCGGGTTTATCGCGGGTCTGATTGCGGCCTATATGTATATGAGGTCGAAGACCGATGCAGAGCGCTCCTATTATGACTGGATGGGTTTTGTGGGCAACATGATCGGAGTGGGTGCTCTTTTGCTTCTTCCATTCATGGGCTATCTCCTGGCATTTGAATTGTGTGATTACGATGCGTCAATTTGTCCCTATATGATGGCGGATCAATTGTCGATGTTTTTCGAAATGCAGGGAGCGATGATTGGTCTCATATTTTTAGCGAGCAATTATTACATTTGGTTAAGTCTCAAGCGCATTGAGGGAGTGGAGCAAATACGCATGTCTGGGTTTGTGGCTCTTGCCGTGCTTGTGATGCCGGCTGTTATGGGTCTAGCCTGGAAGATGTTTCCTCCACCAGAGTGGCGATCATTGATTTTCCTGGTGGCTCTTATCTTGGTTCCAATGGTTCTTGGGAGACTGCCTGGCCTGAAGAATTTCACAGTTTCGGCGTTCACCATGATTAAAATTGGATTTCTCATGATTGTGGTTGCCGATGCCATTTGGATGACTCCCCATGGGTTTGTTCCGACTCAAGGACTGGCAACGCATGAACTTGAGCTTCCTGAATGGGCGCAGGAGCTGGCGCTCATGCCTGCCAAAAATGCCGCCGCGTTTACTCTCGTCTTTCTCACAATTGTCAATTACATCATGTACAACCGTGCCATTAAGCAAGGCACGATTATATGGGGGAAAATTGATTTCGCCTCACAGTTCGTCTTGATTTTTCTGGCATTTAGCGCAATTTGGACGATGGGCTTAATGGGAACCGTTCGGTCCCTCACTCGGAAATACTATCATGTGTATAATCTTGTGCCAGATTTCACGGCAGAAGCCTTCACTCCCACCTTGGCGTATTCCGCTTGGTGGATTACAGGAGTGACGATCGTGTTCTATGCTGTGGTCAGTTTTGCCATTCTAGTAACCCTTAAGCCGGCAAGCGCAAAGGTTGAAGCACATTAGGGGGCGTCTGCTCCTGCTGAAGGTAAATAGAACGCATTTAGGAAGAAAAGGAATCGTATGGCTAACCAAAGCTTCACGAAAAGTGCACTAAAGAAAGCAACGATCGGAATTGTCATTGGAGCGATTTTGGTTGTTGCCGCCCAACAAACGCATTTCCCGCCAGTATTTCAGGCAATGTTTTTTATTTATGCAATTCTGGGGGCGGTCGTATTTATTCTTTTGGATGCTCCTCCTATGAAGCGGTTGGAAGGTGGTAAGGCCGTTGTGGCATTGTTGGTGTTTTATGTCTTGCTTTCAGGGCTCTATGTTGCTGGGGCAAGCCTTCTGCCTCAATTCGATCCTGCTGATGAAGCGGATAAGATTGTGAAAGTTCTTAAAATTCGCAAATCTAGATCGGAGCAGGGTAAAGCTGATGAGCTTATTGCTAGAGCGAAGGCCCTGGATGAACGAGCAAAAGCGATTACGGCACAACTGAGTTCTCTTGGGGCTGGGGCTCAAGTGGAAGTGGCCTCTACTTCAGGCGGAGGAGCCCCAGCTTCTGGGGATATTATTGCCAAAGGCAAAGAGCAATGGGAGCTTCAGGAATGTTATAACTGCCATAAGTTATTTGGGTCAGGTGGGAAAAAACGTGGTCCGGTGCTGGATAATATTGGGAGTCTTATGACGCCTGAGGCCCTAAGAGAAAAAATTCTCGATCCCAAAAGTTGGATGGCAGAAGGATTTGATAAGCAGTACAAGAAAGGGAAAATGCCGGACAAGTATCGTGATCTAATGTTTGAAGAAGAGATTGCTGCCCTCGTGGCCTTCCTTGCCACGCTAAAAGATACCTCGGTGGAAACCCCGAAGCCAATAAAAATGAATTAGTGACGTC
>Ga0224501_10001593_pt1 | contig 17564 bp, 13 predicted proteins | sample SF_Oct11_sed_USG_4_FD_169105 | JGI IMG/M metagenome (GOLD analysis project Ga0224501, IMG submission 169105) | Sediment microbial communities from San Francisco Bay, California, United States - SF_Oct11_sed_USGS_8_1 | ecosystem: Environmental > Aquatic > Marine > Sediment | place: USA... | reverse complement strand
AGACAGCAAGAGAAGGGACCGAATGGAGATTTTTTACAAGCACTGCAATGAATCAGTGATAAAACTGGTTGAATTTGCTCGACTGATGGGCATATACAGAGTCTACTCCTGTTACAGCAAAAGTGGTGTGGTGGCCTACTAAATCTGTGTGGAAATTTAAAAATATGATTTCCTGGATCAATTTATTAGTTCAATGAAGAAATCTACACCTTCTGACCTTTGGTGACTCTGAATATCCATCAGTTCTTTTAACTGTACCGAATGCAACATCAGGTTGAAATTGCTGTGTTTATGTTACCTAGTGATGCCGATTGTATTTAGAAAGCTGAAAACTTTCCATGGTTTGTTTTGGGAAAGCATCTTCAGAGCTAGGTAACGGGGAAAATGTGTGGCTGTGACCTTACAGAGCCATGTATAGTTAAGATAACTTACCCCTATCATTCTCTTCACCTTACTCTCAAAGTTCGTGGAGTTATCTATGACATCATAATACGGATGTCCCACCCAAGCCTGAAACCAGCACAACACCGAGTTACGCCAGTTAACTCAAAGGATATGAACTCCAAATTACCCAATCCATTTCTGAAAAGTCAGTTCTGCTGCACTAGTCACTAACTAGTACTTTTCTCATCCATCGTTGACTGCATTACTGAAAAGCCAGTTCTGTTGTCAATACTAGTGGAAACATTTAGAGACGCATCTAATGCAGCACAGAAAGTGAATGGTCCGTGCAGCACAAAAAGTGTACTACCTGAGCGACTTTATCGTCGAGCCTGCAGGCCAGTTCGGGTCCTTCAGACCTCACAACGTGCTCATCAGTTGTATAAAACTCCTCGGCGCCCTTGGCAGCAGTCGTCATGTGGATGACCTGATTATAGCGACCATCTCTCAGGTCTATGTTATTCCAGTGAGACTTGGAGATAAGGTCCAACCAGGCCTCTGTAGGCATGTCTGCAAAGCCACGCTGCTCACTGAGATAGGAAAATAGGGCTCAGAGCAACCATCAGGTCGGACCTTTATCACCCCCTTCGAAGGAAACGTAACGTAGTTCAACAGGGGTGCCAAAACCAGCCAATGCTAAGCCTTTCGCCAAACGTACCTGGCTACAGCGGCGCGTGCCCCAATGTCCGATGTACTGAGTGGCTTGGAAAACGGATTACGCTACACTTGGGGCAGCACGCGAGCGGGTAGATCCCGCGCATTGCGGCATTAAGTTGGTGTGTCGTTAGTGCCTGCTTGCTCGAAGTAGGTCCAACACCGGTGTGAGCCAGTCAGCGGTTGTTGCGATGTTCACGTAAAAAATTCTTCGCAAGCGCTGAATTTGCAAATTCAGCCAGCGGCCTTCTCCGCTAGAGGTCGTTGATAATGGTGCCAATGGTGCCCACTGGTCGTTGAGTGGGGTGGTTGCTTGCGATAGGCGATGCTGGCATGGCTGGTTATGTGTAGGAGTCAATGGAGGTTAACTCTATGTACGGCACACCGCATCTAGAGTAGTAGCTAGTTTGTATGATCAACTCACACGACTCAGACGACTGGTATTTTACCACATTTAGGCCTAGGTTTTGGGCGCACTCACATTTGGAACTAGTCCAACAAGCTTGTTGAGGACAGGCCTGATTACATTCCTCACAAAAGAAAATCCTGAGTGAACCCTGGTCAGTTAGAGGTTTTACCATTATTCATCAAACTGTGAGGTTTACCAATTATGGGGGTACAGTTATTCCTCAATTACCCACAAAGGTGAATAGCACCACCCCATAGAGTTATCCTAGGAGGATATAGGAGGATAATTCTATGCATCGCCCTCACAACCTGATCAACTCTCAGCCGGTCAACTCAGGCGAAGACGCGCCCTGTAAACATTAATTTGACTGACAACAGAAGTTCTATTGATGCAATCTCAATCATACAGGTTTTACTTACAGGCAGACGGATCCATAACACCACGGTCGCAGATGATAAGACAGTTTTTGTTGCTCGACTCGGCCAACTCAAAGTATGTCTGCTCAATCTGCATCATAGTCTTTATGAGGTTACATTGAAATCTGTCAGCTGCAACCAAATCATATCACACTCACTGTCTAAACCCTATTGAAAGGGGCTTTACAGGTTGGACGAAAAAGTATTCATTGCATGATGAGCGTCTATCTCTCAGTCAGCGTCACCAACATGCAGTAGTGGTCTAAACAAATCGTGACAAACGAATTAATCTGTAGAAACTCATTAATTTAAGCATTCACACCAAAAGAGCTACAGGCTGTTTCAACTTTCCCGACAATAGTGGGATGTATATGAATATCATGCTGTCTAAAAAATATTACAATCAGTCTTGCCAATTCATGGATTGCAGGGTTGAGGGATTGTGCAATTCTAATGCATTTTGATTACAAATTGATTAGTGAGTAAGGAGTAGTGAGGAATTTTCCTTCTCATTAATACTCAATGTATTAAAAGTTACATTGATTATTACTAAGGTCATTGGCCTGGGTGACTGATTACATCTCCATAAAGTAAGGTAATACTGATGGGCTTATAGATCAAGACCACACATGATCCTCCTTCTAAGGAAGAACACTGTTTGGCGCTGGAAACCGACCTTGTTCTGGGGTCAGATCCGAAAACTTGATACCTCCACTAAAATAGTAAGGATTATAATATGTACTTGTCCATTTTAGACCAATGTAACCACCTTTACACCTGCATGGGGCATTGCTGGCATAGGGGTTGTCAGTATCTACTCACTGATGGGCATATCAGTAGGCGTGATCAGGCTTAGGCAGACCTGTGCAATGCTATGGCTACTGAAGCAGGGGCATGCTGCACCGTTTCTCTCTGAGCAGTTCGTGGACATCCTCGGGAATAGGGACCAGGCGGAAGGAAACACTACAGTCTACTCTATAACCATGCCAATACAGCCCTGGAAGGGATAGAGGCCCCACAAACCTGGCGTAGTTAGAGGTTAGATTACTAGAAATATGAATAGGCGGTAGGTGTGTAAGTATACGGACTGATTATCGGACTACACAGCAAGGGCTATGACATTATTTAGTATGTAGGGGATTGCTTTACCTGCCATCTCACAACACATGACATGGCTAAACTTATAACGAGTGCCAAGTTCTGTGCAGAAATACAACAATTAATCAGTAACTTTTGATTTACACATTTTCAGGACTTTGCACTGGGTGGTTCCAGAGTCAACCAGAGGTGAAACAACATGCAACAGCGCAAGGACGGTGAGGGGTCATCAGAAGGATGATTGGGTAAACATCAAGTATGCAAAGGGAGCTCCGCTTACACGGAGATTAGCCAGCCCTGCAAATATAAGCTCACCTCATCAGTATAGTGGCTGTTTCTGGTACTCGAAATACCTAAAATGAGGCACATATCAAACAATGCACAATTCACAACTAGCCATGCGGCATGTGTATCCACGCCTTCGACTATTACATTTTACATTTCATTATCTAGGTTTCCTCTGCTGGCGACTGAGCTAGGGAAAGACTAGCTATTGTGGTGGTATATTGAGTCTTGGGTAGAAGATATTTTTTATGTTGATAGTTTCGGTAGGTGATGTGTAAACTGACCGACTGACTGACCCCCAACCTGGAGCGACGGTATTGATCCACACGTGGTGCTCCGTGCTAAGCTGTAACTGGTGAAAAACAAATATTTAACCCAACAGCTTTGCCATACGCAAGAAGACTTTCACATTCAGATGAATAGCGAGATCATTATTCAAGCAGAGGGAACCCAACTATTCAAATGACAATCTTACCTCCCATCCAAGGTTCTCAAAGAATGTACTGAGCCGAGTTTGACCAGTAGTTTTTCCACCGCATGGCCCTGCAAACATAAATACAACCCTCTATCAGAAAATTGATATTATAGTGAGGGCAGTGCTGCCGGCCCGTATAGTGCGTAACTGTTTATGCGGGATTATATATACAACTATCTGATAGGCAGTTTAGGACAATGGGTGAGCGAATCTCGCAAGATGAAACAGAGCAATGGCAAGGCCTGATCTTCCCACATTATTCATTAATTATCGAAGTTAATACTGCTAGCGCGAATCGGCTCAAGCCTCAGCAAAAGCTGCAGAAAAAGATAGTACCCAGTGACTGGAATATAATTAGATCTGCTATCAATTTAAGAGCAAACGCGTTCATTATTGATATTGATAAGAGCAGCAATATCCGTTGTCAAGGTTGTGCGAGTTGATAATTTCGATATTTGGTGTCACCGAAATGCTGTAATCTGACATCATCGATCAAAGCAAGAGTGTTGTACCTGGGTTATTGTAGGCTATTCATTGAGGATTATTCTAGACAGGGTCGGTTCAGGCGTTACAGGCTCAGCTAGCCTAGATCGCACACGCACATATGAGCCATACATACTTTGCAAGCACTGACCCAATTGGTCATACCATCGTTGACAACCAATGGGTTGTTTTTATTGTACGTACCTCAACTATGATTTATAGAAAACAGGCAACAAAACTAATTCTCATATTCACAGGACCGATCAACCCTGCTCAAATTTCCAGATGCCTCTGCACCATTGCCATTGAAGTGCCTAAAGTGAAGTATACACAAACGGCAACCGCCCGGTTGCCGCTTAAAAACCGCTCAAAATGGCCGTCAAGTGGGCATAGCTTCTGGTGATTCAGCGGCAGAATACCGATCCTACATGCGCTATTTCTTCAGTGTCAGGTAAGCAGCAACCAATGACAATCCAGATTCGAATTTGCCGTCCTACCGATTTCACCCATGACCTAAACACCGGCAGCGAAAATCTATCCGAAATAAAATCACTGCTTTGATTGGTCACTGCACCTGTACCGCTTGGGAAAATGGTGCATGCAGCGTCGGCTCATAGCGGCACTGTGCCGCTGTATTGGCGGAAGTTGGCTCCCATTTGAGCAGCACAGACAGCGGCACAGACAGCGATGCCGCTCGTGTATACATCCCTGCGGCACCGCTCTCTCCTCTGCGCTGCTTGCCTTAAACTCAAAATCAACCTAATTCTTAAGATATGGCTCAACTTTAGATCAATTTTTCAAACCGGTGACTTGGAGTTGGACTGGAGCAAGAACTTGGTTTTAATTATATAATAATAATAAATTAAAATTCTTGCTTCAATTTCTAATCTAGAAATTTGTGTGCCGAGCAAGTGAGGGAAGCGCATCCAGTCCAACTCAGATAAAAAGTTCCTTCAAATGAGTCACGCTTCCACTCACGAGTGACGTGACTGGTGCGACGAGACTGACTCACACTCACAGACTGACTGTGTGTGACTGTGAGGGTGAGTCACCGACTGACTGAGTCAGTGAGTGACCGAGTCCAGGCTCAAGGAGTCAAGCGGTGCTTACCTCCAGTCAAGACCAGCTTGTACACTATCCTGGAGGGCTGATCGTCGGACATCATGCTGATAGTTCTGTTTCTAGACATTTAGGATTTCAGTGCTTGCATTTAAAAATGGCACTTAATATTCAAGCCGTTGTAGCAGTCATGTCTAGTCTGCCACTGGGTAATCACGATCTTCAGTTTTGTAGACCTGAAGAAGGGCTCTAAAAACGCTGCATGCCAATTTCTCACTATAGTCCTGTGAGGCTGCGTTGCAATCGTGTAGCTTAGCGAGTACGGCTCAATATCTTGGCTATAAACAATGTTTGCCTGGTAAGACAACTTCGAGCTATCCGGTTGGCCTGCAGCCAGGTGCCTGCGCTCTGCGGCATCTGGTAAGTGTGGGGGGATGAAGGAACCATAGAAGTAGGAAACACTGATCTGTACTGCACTACCACATACCGACAAGTCAGATCACATACACCGGCCTGTCAACCATTATTATGCAATAATTTTATACAGGTATGGGTGGGTTGACCCATTGAAAACCAGCATTCTACCAGCACCCACAAAGATCTCATTGATATAAAGGTTATCATTGATCAGCTGCTGTGGTGTGGTGCGTAATTGGCATATATAATCACATAGGAAACAGAAGTCATGGGCATCGCTTTACATGCAATGAAGAGTGTTCAGCCTTTTTCTATATTTTGAGCAAATAAAATTATTGCAAGAATGGAACAGCTATGAAAAAATAGAAGAATCTCATAATAGAAAAAAAGAAAGATAGCCCAAGAACAACCATAAAGAAACATATCAATCGACTCAATAGGTTTTCCTTCAGGGATAAGAGCCACTATTATAGTCCCTTTGGCATGTTGAAGAACTGAACGGGCCAGCCGATCTCTCCTATCCTCTCATGACGCCGTGGTGGCATTTTGCTATTTGATGGTCCGGAGGTGATGTAATCTATTTGACTCGTCTTTTCTATAAAGACCTCGCCCCTGCCTTGATACATATCATCTATTCTTTTCACTCTGTGGTTTCGTATTCCATCTGGACCTAGATTTATACGAAAACGGGTTTTGTTTGATAAAGTTTGGCTACTAAAAACAACATATACAGTTGAAAATCCCAGGCACGTGACAACACTGTATATGCCATGACCAATAAGGTTACCAAAGCGCGGAACATTGCATTATGGTTACCATCTGCACCAATTTAGGAACAATGAAATGAAGATGCTAGAAACTGAATTACAGTAAGAGTGCGGAGGAGTCTATATACTATATCCCGTTGGCTGATTAAAAAATTAAGTTGCAGATAAAATTAAATTGAAGATAAATAGTTATCAAACACTGGACTTTCAAATCTGCTGATGTTGTCTCCGAATTGAATTAAGTTTAACATGGATTCTATTATTATCAAGTAACTTCTCCGTATGTTAGGGAAACGGTATACACAGAGTTCTAATATTTGTGCTGGCTACTGGATTTAATTATTAGTGTTTGACTTACAAAGCCAATATGTACATATTTTAATGTGGACGTAATTATTGATTTCCATGAGGCATGTTGCATGGCCGGGGCCAAGGTGGCTGAGTCGGTATGAACGCGGAATTGTAATCTAAGGACTATGTCGCTTTCCCCTACTGCATGGTATACAGGCCTTCACTCACTCCAATAGAGGTTCCAGCTAGTGGATATAAGTTCGCTCCCATCTGTCCCTTCTCGTTAAGACCAGCCAAGTTCTAAAGGGGGGGGTGATGTGTAAGCCTGCGACTGGGACCAAAAATAGTTCTCAAAAAACTCAACACTGGAACATTGCACATGTTCACATTGGATCAATCATACAAACTATATGCCAATCTGGCAATAGTTTTTGCTGGGTCATTATGCATAAGAGTGGAAATGGCTGTGATCAGTATGCTCAGACTTGTGTGCAGGGAGTCTGGGGGGTTGAATGCTTTCAGAGGCAACGAGAACGTCAAAGTCTTCCTGGGGACTAGGGAACAGACTGCACACAGGGAATAATAATAGGGAGAATAACCGTAACATATACGCAAGGTATCGCCCTGATATGGATCAAGGTAGTACACATACCTGTGAAAAGATTTCCTGGGATTGCTGGTCGGTCATTTTTTATGGCCACACTGTTATGCGCTGCTCGTGTGGATGTGACTGTTGTCTGACTCTCATTTCTCTGAGGCATGATTTCAGACTCCTATAACCATAATAGATACAGTAACATATAATGTTCATTACTCTGTATTAAATTAAGAAACTTTCTACAAGACTCGGTTTCTGTTCATGCATTAATGAGTGTCCAAAGGAATCAAAGGTTCGAACGAAAACACACCAAAACATGCACTGACTGAGTAATGATAACTGCTCATGGTAGCATAAAGAACTGTCACAAAATAGTGTGCCATAGATTATTATGTTCAGTAAGCCCTTAAAACCGTTGTGCCTTAGACATAATGTCTACAGAAAAAATTTAATTAAAATGGCTCGAACTACGAAAGAGCTATATAGCAACATTACCTCGAGGTTGGGCCAACTTGTCTGGTTGTTGGGTTTGAATCGATTGGCAAATTGAATGACTACTGTTCAAGTTCTTAAGATTATAAACCAGGCAGATTGTTTTGTATCAGTTATATAAAAGCTAATGAAGCAATTGTGTTAGATCACACTGCGGCTATTTATCTTGTTAGGCTGCATGAATAGGGTAGATTTCTTTATTACCGGTCACCCATATGCCGCTCACCTAGGTGCAACTGCATATAGCGAGCTCGATCTAATGGGCACATATTCAATGCAGTTTTCAAGTTTTTTTTCAGCAACATTCACTGCATATATTAAAATGGAAATTTTATTTCATTAATTGTTATATACTAGTCCATTTTATCTAAGTCTGAGCCTTGTTACGGATCGGTAAGAAGTGGGAGATTTGCTCATGCCCCCACTACATGACAGAGCTTGAGCCTAGGATAATAACCTCGAGCTGGACCCTATAGAATTGAGCTATCCGACCATTCTATGCTACAAATTTTAAACAAACTCCTTCAGGCTGCAAAGTCTTTAGAGGTTATTTCAAATTGAGTTTCCCTGACAAAACAATACATTTTTCTGTCTCATGCTCGGAGATTACTGGGACATAGTTCTCCTGGGAGTTACGCTCCCTACAGAAGCATGGTTGGCCTGGTTTATCTGAAATATTTCTATAATTCATCGGCATGAACTAGGTTGCCCCAAGAGGAAGTGCAATAATTAAGAATCAGTTTTGTGTCTCCATCTCCCTGTACATGCCATGTGCAACAATTCAGAAACACGCCTCTGGCTATCAGATATAAAGAGGTCCAGTGACAGTTTTCTTATTACGCTGTTGGTAATGGCCGATTACTCTACTCCGTCGTTGTCAGGACAGCTCTGGTGTACTCAGCCAGAGCAGGATAATGACACAGCCACCACCGAGCTCAACTTACACAGAGGTACCCTCACTATCCACCTAAAATTAGTAAGGGTTATTTAATTTTTTTGCATTAAATACCATTAGCGTTAATTTTTTCTTAAGTTACCGTGTAATTTAGTTAGTCAATAGCATATAAATGAAGTGAGCTGACTTGAACTAGAAGTCAGAACTTGTGTCCTTGCAGGACATGGTAAACTGAATCAGTTAGGAGGAGTGTTTATCAATGGCAGACCATTACCTCATGCTACCAGGATTAGGATTGTGGAGATGGCAGGATACGGAGTTAAGCCCTGCCAAATATCCAGACAGCTAAGGGTAAGTTACATAACTACGTTTGGCTGAGTATCTACTTCGTATGAAATACTCAATTGCGCTGAGTGATACATTTACCTGTTTCAGATATCTCAGACTGTTGCATTTGTCTTAATGGCTGTTCTTTCTCTTCTTTCTTGTTTTTATGCTTATTGCTTATGTTCCCTGCAATACTCCACTTATCCATGTGAAGGTGAAATAAAATATTGTACAAGTGAATCATTGTCAAGTCTTTTCATGGGATCTAAAATGTTGTTAATTGTCTCTTTTAGACAACTAGTTTTGCAAAATGGGGTATCACTAAAAAAATATTTTACTTGACATTTTATTTGGGATTATGACAGACCTCAGACCAGTAAGTGCTTTCATTCTGTATCATACTGAATTGTGTTGCAGGTTAGCCACGGGTGTGTAAGTAAGATCTTACAGAAGTATAACATGACTGGGAGCATAACTCCTGGCTCGTCTCAGCCGAATACTTCCAGAAAGGATTTTCAGGATAAGGTAGTAAGCTTACACATGACTTGATAAATGCATATTATACAGAGTTAGGAATTGCGCCCCTCAATTTGCAGGAGCATTATTTTTCATAATTTAACGTGCATCTTCAACAAAAAAGATTTCTTTGACCCAGCAACTAAATTGGTGGGATAGCTTGAGATCAATAAATTGGTCATGGGTTTATCTCATTAAACTGGGTTTAAACTCTTATCATGTAATGCGCCCGCTGTGGATTTGTCCCTCTCAAAACTAACACACAGACTGCTCCATTTGAAGCCTCGGGTTACGAAGAATGCTGAATAGGATGGCTGGTTGCCCGTATAAAACAATTAATAAAATTGATATCCAAATATCCCAAGCATATAATTACTATTTCCCAGAGAGAGTCACTGTGCAGCACATGCAAAGTTTCAGTGCAGTTTATAAAGACCCATGTTATTGTGTCCGCAGCATGTCATTTGTCTTCTAGGGTTTTTGTTTAGGTCTATCATGACAGTCTCCCAATGGATTCACAACAAAAAAAGACGATGAAATCTTCTAACCCTAACAAGGTATGCATCACACTGTACCCTAACAAGGTATGCATCACACTGTACTCTGTACATGCATTATACTGTGTCTCAACCATACAACGCTTAATTTCACAATTACATCCAAACCCAAAGCCTCATACATGTAGAGTTTGCTTCAGTTAAGTCTTCAACTTTCCCCAGCGGATTTCTGCATGAAACCGTATCATATGCATGCACAAGTAAGTGCATGTCCACGCACAAAATATATCATCACAGCCATATAGAAGCTTTGTGCCGACTATCCTGAATTTCAGGCTTATACAGTATAAATAAAACAGCTCCTACGGCCACAGGTGTACATAATAGTATGCCCATTATAATCATCATTTGCAGCCATCTGGAGTCCACTGCAGGATGAAGGCCTCCTCCATGTTGAACCACTCTGTGCGATCTTTTGCTGATTCAGCCCAGTTCTTCATTTTGTCGAGATGTTTGTGGATCTCTTCAGCCCACCGGTTTTTAGGTCTGCCTCGATTTCGCTTCCCTTGGCAGGGTTTCCGCATCGTGAGGTCATGCGCCCAATTGTCGTTCATGCGAGCCACATGCCCAGTCCATTTCTAACGTTGTTTCATGATGGCTGTAAACAGCTCAGGGAGTTTAGACTTTCTTTTACTGTCTTGTTAGATATATGATCTCACCATTTGATGTTTAGCATTTTTTCTTTCCATGGCTGTGTGATGCTGAGCCTTTTTCCCATTTTTTTACTAATAGTCCAAGTTTCGCAGCCATGTGTGTAGACAGGTAAAATGTACTGATTAAAGATTGTTTTTTTCAAATTGAAGGGAAATTTTGGGTTTTGCTTAGCTTCCCGAAGCGACTTCAGGCAATCGAGATTCTTCTTTTGATTTCGAGTTCTGGACCAAGTGGGAAAAGTTGGCCCAAATGTAGGTAGTTTTGCACTGGTTCGATTTCTTGTCCTTCAATTTAGATTGTGGGTGTTGGTGTCAGTTTATTGTTTATCATGACCTTTGTTTTGACTTGTTCATCTTCAGTCCGATCTGTTCACTCATGGAATGCAAATCTTCTAGCATTCGTTGCAGTTCACTAGGATTTTTTGCCACTATAATAATGTCGCCTGCAAAACGGAGGTTGTTAATGGTTTTGTTGCCAATCTTGATGCCATAGTCTTGTGTGCTCGATTTGGCATTTAATTTTTGGGACACATGTTGTAGGCATGAGATGAAAAGCGTGGGAGATATCGTGTCGCCTTGTCTCACGCCTCTTTTGATAGGGAAGGGTTCTCCTTCTTGTTCTAATTGGATTGTTGATGTGGAGACTCATAGATGTTGCTGAGGAGCTGTATGTATTGTATACATTGTGTGAACAAGACTGCAAGAGGCTTATCCAATTTATTCGCTGCATACTTTGAGTTCATTTGTGATGCCATCAGGACCAGGCATTTTCCTGGTCTTGAGACCTCTAATGGCGCGTTTGACTTCGTCTTCTGTCACATCATAAATTGTTTGGTCGATGGTTTATGGAGTGAGATCAATTACAGTTTTGCTATCATACAGATTGCGGTAGAAGTCTGTAGCTAAGGAGAGAATCTCACTTTTGTTGCTTGTGACAGTACCGTCTGGTCGTTTCATGGCTATGATCGAGTTAGTACCATTTTCCAAAAATTTATTCGCTGATTTGGTGCTGTTGGTCTCTTCAATAATCTTTTGGGTTTGTTTACAATTGAAGTTTTTCACATCCGTCCATGTGCTTTTCTTTATCAGTTTGCCCGGTGCTGAGTATCTTATCTTTTGGTAAGTGGTCCAGTTTGTTGCTGTTTGTAACATTTGGTTACGTTCAATGATCAGATCTTTTGTTTGTCTGCTCAGTTTGTTTTGATTGGTATTGTGATTTTCACTTCTCTTTCTTGGCCGACTCGATCATGATTTTGGTGATCTGTGCGTTTAGTGGTAGGCTTTCAAGGTCTGTGGATTCCTCCAGGGCTAGGAATTTGTTTGCGAAAGGCTGAAAGATTATAGTCATCCTTCTTTTCTTGTTATAGACTGCGGAAGTTTACTTTGCGCTTTTGGTTTGATTTCATTAGTTTGATTCGGGTGAGCTTTGTGACCAGAGATCAGTTTATGCATCAATTTATTAAGTCGTTGAGTTACTATGGAGTCATCCAGTTACTGAGTTACCTAGTTAAAGCAGTAGAAAGTAAAAACATGCATAAAGAAAATAAGCGTGTTGTAGCTAAGACGAGGCAGAACTACATTCAGCACTAGTCAGCTGGCTGTCTTAGAGATGGCATTTGAGAGAAGTCACTATCCAGATGTGTTTACTCGTGAAGAGATTGGCAAGTCTGTGTCACTGACTGAAGCTAGAGTGCAGATCTGGTTCAGTAACAGAAGAGCAAGGTATGCCAAACCCTGTCACTCAATAATCATGGTAAATACCGACTCATCATTTTATTAGGGGGGACCTGTTGTGTAATGATAAATCCTAGGGGGGGGGGGTAAATATGCCTTTGAAAATCTTGCTATGTATATTTAATTGAAAGCTACCATCTAACATCTTATACCATCCGTGGCATTGAAAATGGATACTGGGACTCCATAAAATTTGAAAATAGATTCTTTGATTACCAGTTACACAAGTGACATATGTCACTGGATCACTGAAAACTCTGGAAGGTACCAGATACAACCCTACAATCCAGCAGTGACCTGTGTGTTACTCATTCATTTGAATTTTTGTTTAGATAAATCCTATGTTTAGGTTGAACATAGTGACAAAGCTGTTCTGTCTAAAAACAGAATTCCTTTGGCTGTTGAATGATGGTCCGGTTGCTAAGAAGAAAACTCCAAATTACCACTTCGATACGCATCTCATCTCATGCTGCAGATGGAGAAAGCAGCTTAGCTCACAGAGCTATTTCTCTTCATACGCTCCACCAAATAGACTGGAGATCGGGAGGACAGCTGCTTACAGTTGCAGTCATCCAGCCACAGGACCGCTGACCTCGGAGTTCCATACTAGCTATAGTCACATGACGGACGCCTCCCCCATAACTTCCATCTGTCCCCAAGTGGACATGATGGCATACTCAGGTGGGTAAAACCACCATTTGAAATTTGATTCTTCAAAAGATTTGCAAGAAGTGTAAACGCTAAACACACTACTATATTTCCGTTTTAGATAATCACACAGGCTCCAAGTTTCACAGCCACCATCACTCCAGCTATACACCAGTCAGCAACCAATATTATGCTGATGGAGACACTAGTCATTACACCAGCGACCCCAGTCAAAACATTCCTCCAATAGGTAATGAATTCAAGCGGAGTGACAATATTTATAACGCCACAGAGTTGTATGGAAGACAAGATTACCCTGCGCATCATGCGACTGAGCACGAGTGTTTGGTTTACACAGAGATATAAGCATAACAAGAACAGTTGTACGGAATTAAAAGACTTTTATTATTTCTCGATATAACCAACATTTAGCTTTAAGAGACCTGTAATTTTTAATTTTGTTGATGCTAGGTTTACGCTCGACTTTGACCATTGGCCACAACCGGGAAGCCAGAAGCCCAACCATACATATACTCTGGGGGCTCAATCACTCCCAATGTTTCAACCTCAACGTCCAGTACCTGAAACCAAAATGTACCTCCATCAATAAAAACAGTGTATTGTAAAAGAATAACCAAAGTGTACAAAACAGTACTGAGACCTGTGGTTATTTTTAGTCATCAATGTCTTCGTAGGTAGAATTCAGGGTCTCATCAAGGGTAGAATTGAGAATGGAGTCATCTACGCTTTCTTCACCTTCAGTCTCGGCAGGGGTTTGGTCGGAAGATGCGCTTGATTCATTGCCCGTGATTGCCTCGTACTCTCTGGGATTAGCCTAGGTACAACAGAAACCATGCTCAGAATCTTCATAACCATTGCAATGCTTACTCATGTCTACAGCAATACTTACAAACTGTACACAAGACTGAAGCTAGCGATCCCGTCATATCAGAGAAGCGGTAAATCCACCCACTGTCCGTTTTATACAAGGTGCAACTCTGATATGGTGGGATAAACTAACAAGCAAACTAAAATCATAGAAAGGGTGCAGGAGACATGGATCAGTATATATACGCTCAATCATTGCAAGTTAGCTCTAGCAGCTAAGCGAATTTGCTGACGTAGCATCACTTACCAACAGTCGCATGGGTAGTGAGGCCATTACGTAGGCGGTGATGTTAGCGGCTGCGGATTCCAGAAGTGAGACCTTCTCACGGATTTGTGCGAGCAGCTCGGATGACATTCCTTGTACAGTTTCCATGTTTGAGAAGGTTTTGTAAAGAGACTCCGCATAATTATAAGCATCATTGACCTGCAGAATTTACCCGTGAATTATAGATTCCAATGATACAATGAGGCAAGTACTCGCATACTTTAGATGTGTCAATTCACCAGATCAAAAAACTTTGTAGGGTGCCCACAGCATACAGAGGGTCATACCCTACAGTAGATACTAGTGACTCGCACAATAACGGATAAGTATACGCTATAGGAGCTGTGTATTTCAGAAATTGCATTACATGTAATCCTACATTACGTCACCGCCGAATTCAACATAAACACATGATACAAAATTTTTGGCAGCTTCCAGGAGCCAGTAGTATATGGTCAACAGATGCTTTTCAGTCATTCATTGGACACGACGTGGCAATGAACCAAAACGGGCATTCCATCTTCGAATTGTACAGACTTCGCATGCTTCACTCACCTTGACACGAGTCTGTTCTGGCAGGGCGAAGGCGAGACGAGAGACTGTTCTGAAAGAATTTCTGGCGCGTTGAGTCATCACTCTGGCGGTATAGATTGCCTTCCGCTCAATGCCCTGAAAAAATGAAGACTTTAATAACAAATAAGTCAACAAGGCTCGGCGAATTATGGAACTGACAAGGAGCAAGATTTGATCTGGTCGCGTAGAGACGGTTAGCCGGGTAGGATAAGATCACCAGTATTGCATGGATGATTTAGCACACAAAAAGATTGCCAAGGGAAGGGTGAGAAGTGGGTTGGGTGTGTACGAGTGTGGGATGGTGGGCGATATAATAATGAGTGGATAAACTACAGTTACTCACCGCATTCGCTGGAAGCTCTTCTACCTCCCCTTCCTTGGTGATCTCTTCATACAGGATCTTTACTTTCTCCTTGGCATCATCCAGCTTCACTGAGCGAATGTTTTCCTGTGCGTAGTCAATCTACAAACATGATGTGGCAGCTATGTATGGATTTTAAAGGCCACGCCATTTGCTCGGCAGCCCAATGGAGCAACCAGGAAATGTGGCAGCGGGTGAACTGGCCATAGGTCCCATAAAATTATGAAACACAACAGTATGAGCAGAGCGATTAGATTTCACTAGTCAACAAGACCTTTGGCATAGTGGCAACATCGACGAATATTGACCACTAGATATGGTGATAACTTACAAGGTCAACGGTGTACATAAGCTTGCCAACAGCCTCCTGGCTTCTCTTCTGTATCCCACTGGCGCGGGCCATAGCATTATTGTAAGCCCTCTTGCGGATTTTATTGCTCAGGCTGTACACTCTGGTGGAAGCCTGTGCTTTCAATTCAGCAACCTGACAAGAGAAAAATTTGAGCATTCTACACAACCGCATCTCAGATACAGCAGAGGCCATGCAGAGTCTTTATGACGATTGGCCATACCTCATTCTCCGGCTTGTCTTTCTCCTCATCACTAGATTCCGCTTCAGCTTTGACATCAGGCAAGAATCTGTCCACTGCGGAATCTGCCAGGTCCAAGATGGCATTGAGACGAGCCACCTCGGCAAGCTGGTTAAAGCGACCGGTGCCATAGGCTTTGGCCAACTCTATCTTCTCATAAGAAAATGTCTTGACAGCATCGACCTGCAGATCAGCACCATGACCGTAAATTGGGGTTTTATAAAACTAAAGGTTTATGTTACTCATCACGTCCTCAACTAGACCTCGACTTTCCAGGTCCAAATTCTACCAGTCTAAAGGGTTAGCTAGTTATAATACCCAAGCTTGTTGACTAGCTGTCTGTGTTTCATTAGTTACCATGCCCGGCTACCAGCATTCTGATGTAATCCTAATGATGACTTTGCCCTCATGAATCAGCTTTCACTGATACACGTGCCACATGCCGGCCCAGTCACGCCACATGCCGGCCCAGTCACGCCACATGCCGGCCCAGTCACGCCACATGCCGGCCCAGTCACGCCACATGCCGACTCAGTCACGCCACATGCCGACTCAGTCACGCCACATGCCGGCTCAGTCACGCCACATGCCGGCTCAGTCATGACGGTCCGGCTCAGTCATGACGGTCCGGCTCAGTCACGACTGTCCGGCTCAGTCACGACGGTCCGGCTCAGTCACGACGGTCCGGCTCAGTCACGACAGTTCGTTTCATTATCTCGATGAATGAATGACTGGCCAGACTAGTCCACAAGAGACATTCCACTCACCACTTCCTCTGTTGGTTTCACAATGACCGGGTACTTTTGCTCAAGATTCTCCAATTGACCAACTACATATTGGTTCACAGTTGATACTAAAAAAGAATGAACCCCAATCAATGAGTATGGCCAGAAAACCAAGTGGTATGGCAGGGAGTTGTTTACTCTGCCCGGGAACTTGGATCGGGTTAGCAAGATTGAATATCATATAAAATCGAAAACGTATTTCAAAGAAATAACAGATCTCGAGTCTTCCAATAAATACCACCGCCTTACCTGGTAATTGCTGAAGAACAGGCTGCGAGGCTTTCAATGCCAGTGAAGCACTCGTTTCCGCAACATTTCCGCAGATTCTTACAATACTGCTCTCCTCCCGTCCTTTCTGATAATACTCGGTCACTTTGTTCCAAGTGTCGCGCACCACTGGGTAACTGGACACGCGAGACAGTACTTGCTGCTGGTCCTCCATTTTCTGTTGTTCAGAGAAATGCTTTCGATACATTCACAAACTAAAAGAACCATTAAATATATTTGAAAAAGCTCAAAACTCAAAAGCTAGCGTGAGTCTAGGCTGTGGCGAGTAGACTAGTACTGGTAGAGTACTAAGTTCTAACTAAGAAGAGTAACACTAAGAGTAAGACTAACACTACAGTATCATCATGGTATTAATTATTTATTATATTTAATATTACTATTAGTTACTTACTCAGTTACTGACTAACTGAGTAAGTAAAGTAAGTAACTAATAGTACTCATACTTTAAATGTGTAATAATAGTAATATTAAATATATATTAATACCATGATTATTACTAGTAATAGTAGCATATCGATACTAGTAATAAGGCATGAGCATGACAGCCGCATTTATCTCTAGGCCTACCTTGCTACGTAGCGTCGTTGAACGATCTCTAA
>Ga0224501_10001592_pt1 | contig 17567 bp, 17 predicted proteins | sample SF_Oct11_sed_USG_4_FD_169105 | JGI IMG/M metagenome (GOLD analysis project Ga0224501, IMG submission 169105) | Sediment microbial communities from San Francisco Bay, California, United States - SF_Oct11_sed_USGS_8_1 | ecosystem: Environmental > Aquatic > Marine > Sediment | place: USA... | reverse complement strand
ATTCAAAAAGCTTCACTGCTACTTTTTCCTGTTTATAATCTTTTAAATACCTGGCATAACCTCGGTTATGCCACTCCTGGACAGGCAACCCAAGATCATAATAAATACCGTCATTGTAAGCCACATCCAGCATGAAACAGGGGGTTTTCATATGATCAGGCGTATTTGACAGGCTCCTGATTTGCTGACTGGATAATGTCTGTTGATAATATTTCAAAATATTCATTTCTTTTTTATACATATCCGGTATGTACTGTATATGGGTACACATCTCATCATTTACTTTAATTTTATATTCCTTTACCTGTTTACCCGAAATTGCAGGAGCACCCTCCAGAACATCATGACTAATATCAGCTACAAATTTATAATCTGGTTTTTTCCAGTTATCACCCCTGATTAATAAAATTGTTCTATCTTCATGATTAACACTAAAAATTATTTTTTTTGTTACATCAAATAAAATAAAATCATCGTGCAAATTACCATTATCGATACGAAGATATTGCGGAGTAATCATATAGCGCATTTGCACCTGATCATTACCAGCTTCAATTTCATCAAACCAGAGAATAGTTACCAGTAAATCCTCACTGGCCAGACTTAATGAGTAAAATAATGATGAAGTAATTAACAGGATAAGTTTTAAGCATTTTTTTATGATCATTATTTATCTCTCAGGTCAGCAAGTTCCTCTTCAGTAAACCCTGCCTGAAGCCTGGTCACATCATCAAATGGTCCTTTAAGTGGCCCATCCATATATTCATTTAACAGCTCAGTAAAAGTGTGACGTGTATCCAGTCCTCTTTGTTCACATGCATAACGAAACCAGCGACTTCCAATAGCAACATGACCAATTTCATCACTATGTATTATTTTGAGACGATCAGAAAAATCAATATCACCTGCTGCAATTAATTTTTGAATAAGACCCGGTGTAACATCCAGTCCCCTGGCTTCCAGCACTCTGGGTACAAGTGCCATCCTGATCAATACATCATCAGCAGTTTTAACAGCCATTTCCCACAAACCATCATGAGCGAAGTAATCCCCATAGCTAGCCCCTCTTTCTTCCATATAATCTGTCAACAATTTAAAGTGCCTGGCTTCTTCGTCTGCTACTTTTAGCCAGTCAGTATAATAATCCCGTGGCATGGAACGAAAACGGTAAACAGCATCAAGGGCAAGGTTAATGGCATTAAATTCAATATGAGCCAGTGCGTGAGCCAGTACTATACGTCCCTGCTCAGTATGCACACTACGCCTTGGTACATCTCTCGGATGAACTAACAGTGGTTTTTCTGGCCTGCCTGGCACGCCAATGGTTTCAGCCTCTTCTTCAGAGTCATGGGATAGCAACTGATTATTCCAGTCACTAACTAATTGATGCGTTAGTTTACATTTATCAACTGGATCACAGTTACTAATGCAATGCCGGGCGACATCAAAAACTGATTGCATAGTTGTATCAATTCATTATTAACTAAAAATCCATTGTACTGATTTTTATTACCATAACAAATAAAAGGTTTAATCCGGCGAGCAGAAGGTTTTGATCTGACAAGCGTATGTTTTGATACATTAAACCGTAAATCAGGATTTTGGACGCCATACCCCAAATGCATCCTGTGCAGGTGGCGCTGACTGTTTCATTTTTTCACTTTCCATGTAATCGAACACGTGTTTCATAAAACCACATATATCATTCAAAGCCTCCTGCTTGTTCATCTGTGGATTAACATAATCAGATAACATCATGCCGGCTGCTGCCGCCAGGTATTGCATCGCTAAAATATCATCTGTAGTTCTAGGATCCTGCTTTTCGAGAGCCGCTCGCAAATCACCCATTAACTGGGGCGATAATTGAATACCATCATCACTCATTGTTTTTTCCTGTATTTGGTTTAAATTTGTGGCACATTCTACATCCTTTGATAGGGTATTAACCATGTATAAGATCAGTGTATTTATTCCTGAATCTCATCTTGAGCCTGTTAAATCAGCCATGTTTAAAGCGGGTGCGGGTAAAATTGGTGATTACGACTGCTGTAGCTGGCAAACACTGGGACAGGGTCAGTTCAGACCCCTGGCCAACAGTAATCCCTATATCGGCAGTACAGGTAATATCGAGCAGGTGGACGAATATAAAGTCGAAATGGTATGTGAAGACAACCTGGTTACCACGGTTATTGACGCCATGAAGCAGGCCCATCCCTATGAAGAACCGGCCTATGATGTCTGGAAACTCGAAAAACTATAAAAACCTGCCATTAAAAAAATAAGATTATGCTAATATAGCCACCGATTATTTAGAGACAACTGGGAGACAACTATGTACGGTTTCAATGTAACGATGCAAACATCAATGGATGATGCTGAAGCTAAAGTTCGTGACGCATTAATGGAAGAAGGCTTTGGTGTACTAACCGAAATTGATGTACAGAAAGTAATGAAAGCCAAACTGGACGTCGATCGCTCAGGTTATAAAATCCTCGGCGCCTGCAACCCTAATCTTGCCCACCAGGCAATTGATGCTGAACCCGATATAGGCCTGCTTCTGCCATGTAATGTTTTACTGAGAGAAGAAGATGACGGCACTATCAATGTAGGCTTCATGGACCCGGCAGCTGTATTAACACTGGTCGACAATCCCACCATTGCCGAAGTTGCTCCTGTCGTTCGCGAAAAACTACAACGTGTGGCTGAAAAACTTAAAGCATAATCAGTTCATAACATGACAGGATAGCCTTGTACTGGCTATCCCGTTCCTGTTTAATCTTTGACTGTCCAGACATTATTCTGATTAACAACTTCGTACCTGGCCCACCTGGCAAAGGCCTGGCGAGTAATACATTCAGTTGTACCCTGCCCTTCGCCTTTGATCACTTTATAAATCACCTGGTCTTTGTCAGCATCGTCAGAAACTGATTCATCAATAATCATGCGTACTACGAAATCCTCTCCGAGACGACCATGACTGTAATAATGTCCAGCCTGAATGTCTTCCGGTGCCAGTCGATTACGCTTGTTATGCTGAGTGGCAATACGGTATATGGATTCCAGCTCTTCTTCACTGACATCCGCAAAAGAACCTATGCTCTCCAGCGCATACCTGAGATCACTGCGAGGAATTACATTATCAGTACGATACCTGCAATCACCAGGCTCACGTTTTTCAGGCATATAGGCCAGTACCACAGGATATCGGCGCCATTTAAATGGATAATTAACGACAACTGCCACCAGTAAAATGACCACAACATTAAGCATAACAGGCGTCAAAACATACTGAAAAGCCAGGTTATGCAACTCTGTACTACCCACGACAGCAGCCAGTGCAGTTGCACCACCCGGAGGATGAATGCAACGCAGATAATGCATAGCGCCAATACTTAAACCCACTGCAATTGCAGCCGCCAGGTAAACGTCATTAACCAGCTGATAACAACTAACACCTATGATTGCTGATATAAAATGACCACAGAGAACTGACCAGGGCTGTGATAATGGACCATGGGGTACGGCAAATAATAAAACTGCAGACGCACCCATAGAAGCAACAATGAGCGCCGCAGACAGCCCACCAACAAACTGGCTGGTGACCAGGAAAATACACCAGATACCCAGAAAACCACCAATAGTCGAAATCAGCTTATCAAGATGCCCAGTTGATGCTGGCTGAATACCCAGTAAATTGATTATTTTCATTACATTATTAAATACTAAAATCCGGTATGACTCGATATATACAATTCAGATATACCCAAATAATACTTATGACTGATATATATCAAAAAACCGTATAACCATATCGTGCTTAATTAATAAATAAATAATACAGCAAGTTAACAGCATATAGTAAAACTATTTTGAAATAGTTACAGGTGACTGATAAACAGAATCAATCAGTATCCTGTATTAAGGGCACGCAATAGAATTTTTCGATTATGAATATATCTGTATTCAATGCATAAATGGTGATTCCCATGAGATCTAATGGAGGTCATTAATCACACTCGCTAATAACCATCAACAAACCTTACTTTTTAGAGGAAAAAAATTATGCCAAAAACCTGGATTGTAGTTGCAGAAAGCAGTCGTGCAAAAATTTTTGAATTAAATAAAAAAAACACCCCCCTGAAAGAACTCCAGGATTTTATACATCCAGCATCAAAAATACATGAACAAAAAATAAGCTCAGACCTGGCCGGTGACTCACGCGTGAGTTATGGACAGGGAAGCCACAAACTGAACAGTCAAACTTCAATAAAAAAACATGAAATAAAAGCATTTGCAAAAACTATCAGTCAATATATTGAAAAAGCCAGGAACAAAGACAAGTTCCAGAAACTGATTTTAATGTCACCACCTTCATTCCTTGGCCAGTTAAGAAAACATCTAAGTGCAGAAACATTTAAGCGAATTGTGTCTCAGATAGACAAGAACCTGGTTAAACACAATACACATGAAATACAGGCTCATCTGCCATATCACTTCTAGACTTTATTGATAGATAGAACATAAATGCCCGGCCAGTCCGGGCATTTTTTTAGAATAACTTAACCTCTTTGGCCTTTTCCATTACCTCAATTGCCTCCTCCATATCAATTTTATCCGGGTTGCTGTCACTTTGATTCTGCAATAAAGAATATAACTCAGCCTGTTCGATAATTTCCTGCGTACCATCTTCATTCATAAAAAAGGCCGCCCAGGGCACAAATTTTGTAAGAGGGAAAATCTGGTTTTCCTGCGGTGAAATATCAATATTCAAACCTGAAATGTAAATTATTTTTTTACCCTTATAACTTTTATTTTTTACAATTGTTCTAAAAGTACGATCAAATTCAATCTGTGTATTTGCCTTTGCAGCATCCAGCAAGGGAGCCGAGGAAGATACGAGCCAGGGCATAACATCAAATAAATTATTTTCTAAATGACCATGACTTTCTACATCACGACTAATTTGCCTTTTGTAAAAGAAAAACTCAGGTAACAACTTGTCACCAATAACAGTTCGAGCATTCAAATCAGGGAACAACGAACAGATTTCTTTAGATGCCTTGAAATATTTTGAAGTACTGTGGGATTCCTCGCTGATAAAATGTTCATTATCAGACTCAATCAATTTATCAAGCTTCAAAAAAATGCCTTCCTCACGCTGCATATTAAGCAACTGGTTATCAATCATAATCAGGTATTGATTATCCCGGCGCTCAACCAGGATATTGTTACGGGCAAAATTATATTCACCCTGGTACCAGGAAAGCACGCCGTCAACCTTGCCACAGCTTGATGAATTTTCACCATGTTCAGTACACAGTCGACGATAAACACCAAACTCTTTAGTATCCGGGTCATAGCCAACATGACTGGCCTGAATAATAACCATATCTTTGCCATGTTCCGCATGAGGCCCGTGACGATCCGTAGCGACAACACCGCCAACACGACCATGATTAAACGGAAAGGTACCAAAATGCTTACAAATCAGAATAATCGGGTAACCCTGGCTTTCATCAGAACAAAATGCTCGCGAGGGCATTATTTTTCCCGCTTCAAAACCTTTCGATATACAGTAGTTATACAGCCGCGGAACAAAGCTGCTATAACGAAACATTCTATCTTTAAGTTTAAAATCACCCAGAATTTTACTAATATCAGTTGCAGACTTATACATAATGATTGCTATTTTCTATAATTTTTTATTTTAAAATTCAGACTGCTGCTTAAAAACAACAGCCCCTTCTAATTACTCACCAGGCTTAACGACCAGATTGACTTACCAGTTCAGGCTGGTTCTATATTTCAGGACCAACTACTTAACAGCCTTACTGGTTCAGGCTGGTTCTATATTTCAGGACCAACTACTTAACAGCCTTACTGGTTCAGGCTGGTTCTATATTTCAGGACCAAGTATGAATTCCACCTCTGCAAACCCATGCTCTTCCAGCGCTTCAATAATATCATCCCAGTCATAATCAGGAATCTGCTCTTCAATACCGGCTATCAGACCAGTAGCAAAACGATAAACTTCATGCTCTTCATAATCATCTGGAATTTTAATCAGACGTATTTTTTCTGACTGCTTACTTGGTAATATCATTAATTTATCAGACATTGCTGAACACCCTGTCAGTTTTTTTATAACCAGAGCATACATTAAATGTTTTTCACATCCCTTTCCAGTCTAACTTCAGCTATTTTTCTACTCAAAATCACCTGCCTGGCAACGGGTAGATGATAATTGAAAAACCTGTTAGTTTACTCAGGATTGATTTGAGTAGAAATGAACCTTTTAAATAACAGCCAGCCTAATCACTGTTTTATACATATGAATAGCACACAGAAAACTATGCGGATATTACTTTTAGCCATTTGCCTGGTAACCTCAATGACTGTTTTTGCCACAGACAATGCCATTGATACCAGCAAATTGCCTGATTATAGTCTGTCATATAACCCTGACCGAGACCCTTTCAAAGATGGACACGCTGCCATTGCCCTTGCCAGCAAGACCAATAGACGCATCCTGATTGAAGTCGGTGGCAGCTGGTGCAACTGGTGTCACATCATGGATCAGTTTTTGACTGATAACCCGGATATTCAAACCAGGCTGCACCAGGCATTTGTTGTATTAAAAATCAATGTCAGTGACAAAAATGATAACAGCAAGTTTTTATCATCATTTCCCAGGCCACTCGGCTACCCACATATGTATGTTGCAGAAATGAATGGAGATGTTTTACTGTCTAAAGATACTGCCGACTTTCTTGTTAATGGTCGCTATTCGAAACAGAAGTTTCTTGAGTTCATTGAACACTGGACACTGATAAAAGGCTAACACCATGAATCGTCGCAACTTCATCTCGCTAGCCACCACCATTATTGCCATGACACCGGCAAGTCTGCTAGCTGCCAGGCAAAACAAGGCAAACAATACAATAGATGAACTTGAAGAACCCTGGCAGACCCTGTCCTCGGTCATGGAACATTTATTTCCAGCCAGTGACAATTCCCCCGGTGCCAGCGATATACAGGCCGTTAATTTCTTACAAACCATACTGAACACACCTGGCGCCGACCCGGAAGAAAAGGATTTTATTTTTAAAGGTACAGGCTGGCTCAATGACATGGCCAGCAAAACATTTAAGCTGCCATTTATCCGCTTAAATAACAGAGACAAGGAATCTGTGCTGCGAAAAATCGAACAAAGCAATGCAGGTGAACGCTGGTTATCCCTGCTGCTCACCTATTTAATCGAAGCCCTGCTCAGTGACCCGGTCTACGGGGGCAATCCAGACGGAATTGGCTGGAAATGGCTGGAACACCAGCCAGGTTTCCCCAGGCCGACTATCGATAAAGTCTTTTATAAACTGGGCAATACACGTTACACAAGGACCAAGGCATGACGCTGGAATATGACGTTTGCGTCATCGGTAGCGGTGCCGGTGGTGGCCCCGTAGCTTACACCCTGGCCAACGCCGGTTACCGGGTACTGGTATTAGAGAAGGGCCCCTGGTTAACTGAAGAGGATTTCTTCAAGGATGAACAGGCCTGTTGTCGACACAGTGTTTATACACCGAACCTGGAAGATGAACGTCATGTACTGGAAGATACGGATGAAGATGGCAACTGGGTCAGTGAATCGACTTATGATTCAGGCTGGGACTTCTGGAACGGCAACGTGGTTGGCGGCTCATCCAATTTCATGAGTGGCTTCTTTTATCGCCTGAAGCCCGAGGATTTTCGCCTGCAGTCAGAATTTGGCCCCATCAAGGGTGCCAATATTACTGACTGGCCGGTTAGCTACGAGGATATGGAACCCTATTACACCAGGGCCGAAACCGAGATTGGTATCTCCGGTCATGTGACTCAACACCCGTTACAGGAACCTCGCTCCACTAAAGACTTCCCCTATCCACCAACTGAGGAACACCCGGTAGCAAAATATTTTGATCAGGCCTGCGATGATCTCGGACTCCATGCTCTTGCCACACCCAGGGCCATTTTATCCAGGCCTGATATGGGACGCCGCAGTTGTGAATATTCCGGCTATTGCGGCAGTTATGGTTGCTCATCCGGCGCCAAGGGCAGTTCACGAGCCGCATTACTAAACCGCGCCATTGCTACCGGTCAGTGTAACATTACTGCTAACGCCAAAGTTCATCGACTCATCAGCAATACCAGGGGGGAAATCGTCTCAGCAGAATATTTTGATCACGAACATAATAAACACCAGGTACGGGCGAAAATTTTTGTTGTCGCCTGCCAGGCTATCGAAACCAGTCGATTACTCCTGTCATCAATTGGCCCCAGGCATCCCAATGGCCTTGGAAATAATACCGGACAGGTTGGCAAAAACCTGCTGTTCTCTGCTGGCGGCTCAGGTACCGGTGACTTTTTATACCAGAACATGTCAGCTAAAAAAGCCGATGAATTCAGAACCCGCGGCCCATTTGTCAATCGTGGCTTACAGGACTGGTATTTTATTAATGATAAAAAACTCGGCGGACGATTCAAAGGCGGTATTATTGATTTTCTGCTCCGTCACCCCAACCCCATGCCGAAAGCCATGCCACTAAAATGGGATAACCAGGATCGACTGGTCTGGGGTGAACCACTCAAGCAACAACTTAAGGCGACATTTACCGAAGCTCAGTACCTGCGCTTTGAAGTTTTTAATGACTGGCTACCAACCGATAACTGCTTTGTCAGCCTCGACCCTAAGGTCAAAGACAAGTGGGGATCTCCAGTTGCAAAAATACGGCTTGGTTATCATGAACATGATTTAATCATTGGCCACTACCTTAGTGACCACGCAGAACGGGTCTTAAAACAGATGGGCGCAACCAGTATTCGCTCCAGCGTCAGCGGCTCTCCCCCGCAAAACCTTGTTGCGGGTGGTTGTCGTTTTGGAAACGATCCTGCAACTTCAGTTTTAAATGCCAACTGCCAGGCTCATGACGCAGACAACCTGTATGTAACCGATGGCAGCTTTATGCCCACCGGGGGCAGCGTGCCCTATACCTGGACAATCTATGCCAATTCATTTCGAGTTGCAGATAAAATTATTGAGCGTCTTAAGAGCAGTTAAGCTATTAACTGAACTGGCCTGTCCAGTTTCAACATCGACAAATGATTTTCAATGGCTTTAGTTGTCAGGCTGGTGTAATCGTTGTAATTAAAACTGATCATGCCACCGGATAATTCATACCAGGTAAAACCGCTACTCCAGCCAGGCACTTCAACCATACCCTGGGCCTTGCGCGGAAAAATATATACCCGTCCGGGCACATAAAGAATATTGTAAGGCTGTTCCAGATGATGCAATGTACGAATCATATTCCATGAAGCACTGACTGATTCATAAGCAAAACAGTCTACCGGGTATTCTTTATCGCCCCCGTTGTGTTTCCAGGCATTATCCATAACAGGCAAACCTTCTTCATCAACAATCATCTGGAAGTGCAAATGATTTACTGATGCATAAGCACCGTAACTATTGTAGCCAAAACCCACACCCGGAAACCCTGAATCAAGCTCAAGTGCCAGCTTAAAAATATAATCGTGATCTTTTTTTCTTAACACCTGTGGCTTGCAGGCAGTTTTATCGAGCACGAGCAGGCCATGCAAATCTGCAAAAGGGTATTTATTATAAAACAGGTCAATATCACGACCCATTAACTCACCCGACCAGAAACATTCACTCGCCATAAATTTTTTATTAAAATTAAACCCGTCTTCATTATAGGGTTCAGATATACCTTCATGAATAAAACGGGTGATTCGGCGAGGACGAAAAGAACGTATATGGTTAAACTGAATTTTCCATAAATCCTCTTTTCGCACTTCATTATGCCTGATTGACTCAAAACCAATGGCATGCATTTTTAAAAAAACCAGTAAATCCTCATCAACCACATCCACATCACAGCCATCTGCAAATGCCTGGCGATAGTAATCATAAAGTTCCTGGTACTGCCGTTCTAAACTGGGTTTAAATTCATCAAACATTTCTTCATGCACAGTTGCATTGGCACACACAAGGATAAAAGGCCCAAGCCCCTGCTTACTGGCTAACACATGCAAACCTTTATTGAATTCATGACTGAATTCAGCAATAGATGAAAAGGGAAATTTCATAAGGAGTTATTTACTCTATAACCAGTCATCAAGATAATAAATACGCTGGCCTTCGGATGATTTTGACGGCCCAATCACTTTTGCAGCAAAAAGCTTTTTATCTGGATCGTGTTCTTCCAGGGCGTCCACTTCTGAATCAACCAGGAATACACAGTTTTCTGCAAAACGTCCACGTGAACGTTTTGGCGCATACACCACTGCATAACGAATCTCGACAACTTTACTATCACTATCAAGAGTAATACCCTTCATATCCACTCGCTATGGGCTGGGGTTTGGATAACGCTGGTGTATGGCTTCAATCTGCTCCAGAATTTCAGCACTCAACTCCAGGGTCGCGCTATCAATATTAGATTTTAACTGCTCCATCGTCGTTGCACCAATAATATTTGAAGTAACAAACTCTCGACCATTAATATAAGCCAGCGCCATTTGCGCAGGATCCAGTCCATGCTGTTGAGCCAGGTGCACATAAGCTGCGGTCGCTGCAATGGCATTGTCATTACTGTAACGATCATAATCAGGAAACAGTGTAAGCCTGGCACCCTCAGGTTTAGCCCCATTCAGATACTTTCCTGACAGGACACCAAAACCCAGTGGAGAATAAGCCAGTAAGCCCACCTGTTCACGTATAGCAATTTCAGACAGACCAATTTCAAAGGTTCGATTCAGTAAAGAATATGGATTTTGAATACTGACCACACGGGGTAAATTTAATTTATCCGCCAGCTCTAAAAACCGCATCACACCCCAGGGTGTTTCATTAGATAAACCCACGTAACGTATCTTACCCGCCTTCACCTGATCACTTAACACCGAGAGGGTTTCTTCGATGGCAACTGAGTCTTCTTCAACATGCTTATAACCCAGCTGGCCAAAAAAATTGGTTTTCCGATCGGGCCAGTGCAACTGATAGAGATCAACATAATCAGTTTGCAAGCGCTGCAAACTGTCATTCAAAGCGGCTTCAATATTGGGTCGATCCAGGCAACGCGTTTGCTCATCACGAATATGTGGCAACCAGCCATCAGCAGGGCCTGCGACCTTGGTAGCAAGTACAATGTCATTACGTTTGCCCGATTTTTTAAGCCAGTTACCAATATAGGCTTCAGTCAATCCATAAGTAGATGCTTTAGGGGGAATAGCATAGAGTTCAGCCGTATCAATAAAATTCACACCGTTTGATACAGCATAAGCCAGTTGCTGGTGAGCATCGCGTTCAGTATTCTGCTCCCCATAGGTCATAGTACCCAAACAGGTGAGACTTACGGAGATATCTGTATTACCAAGCTGTTTATAAATCATACATGTTTGCTTTAAATCATAATTTATTGAAATCTAATATTCTAAACATACAATCTTAATGGGAATAGCTGAATAATCTACTATTATCAAATGGGGCTGTTACAGCACCAGATAATATAGTAATCGATATATTTTAGGGATGACTAATCAATATTTCCGTGTTAAATAAAGTGTCAATCATCAATCTAAATAAAGCAAACATTACACTGTATGTTATTAGCATCCTGTTATTGTTCAATTACAGAATCGCACTAGCAGAGCAGAATAATCATCAGACTGCCAGAATCGCGATTCTTTTTCCAACAGTATCTGAACAATATAGCCATATGTTTGAAAACCTCATCGATGGCATCAAATCTGTTCCTGGTTACGAGTTTATTTCATATCGTATAGATAATGAAAGCACCCCGGAACATTTAAATCAATGGCATAAACAGAATAACATTACCGGATTCATTGCACTTGGCCAGACAACATACAAACTGGTACAGTCCATAAATTCCAGGTTACCATTAATTACAGGGGGCATGGTATCCGCGCCACCTGGAATTAATGGCATCAGCCTGTCCGGTGACCCTGAAGCTTTTTTTCGTCACCTGCAATTACTCAATCCGGGTGTCAACCGTGTGTTCTATATTTACAGCAAACGTAATAATGGCTGGCTAATAGATAAAGCAAGAAAAATCAGCCAAAAATACAATATCGAATTTGTCTCACTCGAGGTAAAAGACTACAAGCAAGCAACTCTACAATACAAAATCATACTTAATTCAATCCAGCCAGTTACAGATGCTTTATGGCTGCCACTGGATAATATTGCACCTTTAAATATATTATTGCCTGAAATATTAAAAACATCCTGGGACAAACACATTACAGTTTTCTCTAACAATCTTCAACACACACGGCGAGGGACACTCTTTTCTCTTTACCCTGATCACTACAAACAGGGACGACGACTGGTTGCACTACTACAAAGAAAACTTGACAACCCGAATTCACCGGCAGTTTTGCTGGCATCGGTTGATTTAAAAATCGCCTTAAACACTCGCACTGCAGCACATCTTAATATGTCATTTAATAAAGAAATGACAGATAACTTTGATCAGCTTTATCCATCACATAAATAACAGGATAAAATCAATTATGAAACTGATCAAAAAAATTCTTGCCAACAGTTCTATCAGACACCAGTTATTTGTCATGGTCAGTACTGGCATTATCTTGATGATAACAACATCAACATTAACCAGCACCTGGATAACAAACAAACAGTTAAGTGAAATACTCCTCAATGAAGGACTCAAACATACTAACAACCTGGCGAGCAACAGCTTACTTGCACTGCTTTATTCAAGCCCGGAAAATGCTAATAACGCCATAGAAACAACATTACTTTTTAACGGAGTCGACTCAGTTGCTATTTATGACAGATCATTCAAACAATTCATACATGGCGGTAAAGATCTACTGCCAAAAGTTCTTAACCTTGGAAAAGAAGTTCATGACAAGCCAAAAATACTTTATGAAGACAGCACCCACTGGCATTTTCTGGCTCCTATTACAACCAGTAAGCACAGCAATGAAATTGACCAGCAATTATTCAAACATGAATCACAACAGGAATTAATGGGTTATGCTTACGTACTTTTAAATAAAGACGTACTGGATGAAATTAAAACAAATCTATTATTAAATAACACGGGTATTGCCTTTATTGTTTCAATCATCCTGCTTATATTGCTACACCTGATTATAAAAAGCCTCACACAACCCCTGAAATACATTTCCGAGGTCATGAAAAAAACTGAACAGGGAGAATTAGGTACCCAGGTTGATGTTCGAGGCCCAACTGAAATTCAACACATAATCAATACTTACAATCACATGATTGGCGTAATTTCTGATCGTGATGAGAAATTACGCAACCACAATATCCAGCTAGAAAAGAAAGTCACACTGGATCACTTAACAGGCATTATGAACCGTGTTGGCTTCGAAGATGCACTGGCTAATGCCTATAACGAGCCTGTAGAAAAGAACGGCAACCATATACTCTGCTTCCTGGATCTGGATCGATTTAAAATAATAAATGACAATTGCGGACATAGCGCTGGCGATGAATTACTGGTAGAAATCTGTCGGCTATTTAAAAAAACAACCCGCCAGGACACTGACATTCTTGCGCGTATCGGCGGTGATGAATTCGCCCTTATTTTAAAAAACTGCTCAATAGAAAAAGCCATCGAAATAACAAACAACATATGCCAGACTGTAAAAGATTACCAGTTCCACTGGAATAGAAAACAATACTCTATTGGCGTCAGCATCGGAGCCACTCCCATTGATAAAAACACGGGCTCATTAAAAGAAATACTGGAACGCGTAGACACGGCATGTCATATCGCCAAAGAAAATGGCCGAGGACAAGTACATGTTTATATTCCTAACAATAATGACAATATCAACATTAGCCATCAAAAAAGTGTTATCAATATAATTAAAGATGCTCTCAGTAATAATAGCTTTGAATTGTTTATACAGAAAATCGAACCTTTAAAAACTCTGGGTACACATAAAAACAGTTACGAAATACTTATACGATTAGCTGATACAGAAGGAAATTACAAAAACTCAACCAATATACTGGAAATTGCAAAACGACATAACCTGTCATCAACAATCGATAAATGGGTAATAGAAAAAACGTTTGAATTATTCCGCAGTAATTCACTGTTACAATCAGCAGATATGTGCACCATCAACATTACTGAAGACTCAATGAATGATGACGAATTTATTGATTATATTAAAAGCAATTTAGCCCGTCACAATATCACACCAGATAAAATATGTTTTGAATCCTCTGAAATATCAACCATTGGAAACCTTAACAAGGCCAAACTCTTTATAGACAAACTACATAAAACCGGCTGCCATTTCTCTATGGATAATTTTGGCGGCAGCACATTATCTTTCGAATATCTTAAACAACTGGGCGCTGATTTTCTAAAAATAGAGGGCGTCCTGATAAAAAGCTCGACTACTGACAGCGTTAGCCATGCAATGGTAAAAGCCATAAATGAAATCGCACATATTTTAAACATTAAAACAGTTGCGAGCCTGGTCGAAACCGATGCCTTACTTGATCATATTAGTGACCTTGGCTTTGATTATGCACAGGGCTTTGCTATTGATGAACCTGAATCACTCATGAATACCAAAATCAAGTAATGAAAAACAGAAAAACAATATTGCTATTTGCTCCATTTCTGCTCTTTTCGACTCAGACACTGTCTTATACATCTGATGAGACAGAAACGGTCGAACTGGTTTATGGCAATGAACAAATGGTGTCCATTGCAACCGGTGATGAACAATTACTTTATAAAGCACCCTCCATAGCCACTGTCATTACCCAGAATGAAATCGAACAGTCCAACGCCCGCTTCCTGAATGAATTACTTGAAATGGTACCCGGCCTGCATATTTCACAGGATTATTATGCAGCGGATGCCATTTATACCATGCGTGGATTTTATCGTGATCCCGATGCCGGCATGTTATTACTGATCAATGGTATACCCGTTAATACGCTACAGGACGGTTCCCGGTTTTCATCCTTCAAGCTGCCCGTGAGCAATATTGCCCAGGTCGAAATTATTCGTGGTCCCGGCTCCGCCGTGTATGGTGCTGATGCCTTTGTCGGTGTTATTAATGTCATTACAAGAGACGCAACTGCAAAACCAGAATACGGATTATATGCAGGCTCTTTCCAGTCACAGGCTTACTGGTTGCACCAGGGCTTTACAAGCAATAACTGGCAATCCAGTTTTTCACTGGAATTACAGTCAACGGATGGCGATCCAGATCGCATCATTGACCAGGACCTGCAGTCATACCTGGACAGCATCACCGGCACACAGGTCTCAAGTGCTCCAGCAGTCATGAACACTGAATCAGGCATTATCAATTTCCAGTTCAATATCAATAATCGCCACTGGTATTTTAACCAGTGGTTCTGGATGAATAAGGATCAGGGTTACGGCCATGGTGTACCGGGTCTGGACACCCTGGATCCGGGCGGCAAGATTGATAGTAAAAGCAGCCTGACATCCCTGGAATACAAAAACCGGTCACTGGCAAAAAACTGGTCGCTGAATGCTCGCCTGTCTTTTCTGGATTATCGAACAGACAAAGTTCACCAATTACTACCGGCTGGAAGCGACGCACCGATTGGTCTGGATGGCAACCTGTTTACCTCTGGTATCTGGCAGCGGGATGTCAGTTTCCCGGGCGGCATGTTCGACAAAAAAATGACCACTGAACAACAGGAGCATATAGAGGTCAGCAGTTTTTATACTGGCTGGGCTCAACATAAACTCAGGCTGGCAGCCGGCTACCAGCGACAGACTTTTGAAACCACGGAATCACGTAACTACGGCCCAGGGGTACTGGACAGCGGCCAGCTCACCGCACTTAGCCAGGGCACGGATGTCACGGGTACTCCCTTTATTTATCTTCCTGATGGTACACGCTACATACGCTATGCCTCAGTTCAGGATGAATGGGATTTCATCACCGACTGGACTCTCACCGCCGGTATTCGCTATGACAATTATTCAGATTTTGGTGATACGACTAATCCTCGGCTTGCCCTGGTCTGGCAAACCGATTATGACCTGACTACCAAACTGCTCTATGGCAGAGCCTTCAGGGCTCCGGTGTATGAAGAACTGAGTTTACAGAACCAGCTTGGGTTTACCGGCAACCCGGATCTAAAGCCTGAAACCATAGACACCCTGGAACTGGCATTTGATTATCGCCCATCCCCAGAATTCAGGGGCATTTTCAGCCTGTTTAGCTATAGCGCCAAAGACCTGATTAGCAGTGTCGAGGATATTTCTATTGCCAATACCTACACCTATGAAAACACCGGGGAACAGACAGGGCACGGTATTGAAGTGGAAACTTACTGGCAGGTAACAAACGGCCTGTCTATCAGTGGTAATTACAGCTGGCAATATAACACCATCAATAATTCAGAACTGGAAGCGGTCAATGCACCCACTAAACAGGTTTACCTGGGGCTCAACTGGAAACCCGGTCATTTCTGGAAACTGTTTACAGAGCTGCATTTTATCGATAAAAGCCCGAGGGATATTACTGACCCAAGAAATGATATTGGCTGTCAACTTCGACTGGATAGCCGCCTGGTATATCGAAACCACTATAACAACTGGGAGTTCTCATTAAGTATCCGTAACCTGCTAGATGAGGATATCAGGGAACCCAGCCTGGGTAATAACAGCATAACCGGTGGTGCAGCCCTGCCCAATGATATTCCCATGGAAGGCCGGAAAGCACTGATTGAACTCAGATACTACCCATAGGCAAATACGTACGAATTTCATGACAATTCTCACAGAAATAACATGGTAAACAGGCATCGATAACCTATAATTATTGTTCAAGAATCCAGCAAAAAACCGTTTCACCCAGGTCCATAAGCCTGTATCCCACAGGTATCAAATGATAAATCCCTAAAAATGTTTTTAAACTTGATATCAGCAGGCAAGCTAGATGTGTAATAGATTGTTTTTAAAGTATATTTTTACCCTGTGTATCACGCTAGGTACTATTGCTATTGCCCAGGCAAATCAAAATGGAATCCCGGGCTACTCGACGAGCGAAACTGGCAGCAGTTCCTGTCATGCCTGCCATACACCTCCCAGTAGCGCACCGACTAATACCCTGACCATTACCGGTAACCAGACTGTACTCACGGGTTCCATTAATAGCTACACCATCAATCTGATAGCGCCTTATACCCAGGATGTCAGCCATGGCGGCTACAACCTGTCAGCCAGCAACGGCATACTCAGTGCAGTGGATACCGAAAGCCAGATCTTCAACAATGAACTGGTACATAGCAACCGCAAAGCCACTACCGATACTGGTAGTAGCTACAATGTGAGCTGGACTTTTAACTGGCAGGCACCAGCTGTAGCAAGCACCAGTACATTTTATGCCTGTGGCCTGCCTGTCAATGGTGATGGTCAAGCTATTGTCACAGGTGGCCATGGTGGTGGTGGTGGTGGTGGCAAGTGGGGCCAATC
>Ga0224501_10001591_pt1 | contig 17574 bp, 9 predicted proteins | sample SF_Oct11_sed_USG_4_FD_169105 | JGI IMG/M metagenome (GOLD analysis project Ga0224501, IMG submission 169105) | Sediment microbial communities from San Francisco Bay, California, United States - SF_Oct11_sed_USGS_8_1 | ecosystem: Environmental > Aquatic > Marine > Sediment | place: USA... | reverse complement strand
ACTACACAATGTTTATGCAGCCTCATCACCTTGAGCTAGACCCACTGTGTAACGACTACTACTTGTTACAAATCTGAAACTTGGCCCTCTTTCATGTGCATCAACTTCTGAGTGCATTAAAAGCTTGTGTGATGTCTAATGGTGCAGCTCTTCCAGCAAATGTTTTCAGAACTTTTGCTAAAGCTGGGTTTGAGCTTGAAACATCGCCATGAAGTAATCCCACGAGCTGTATAAGACATACTTCTTGTTTAATGTTTTGCAGATTGGAGTACGACAGCTGTATGTACAGATAGACTATGCCGCTGCCTGATCATCCTTCTTTCACTACTTGACGATTTTATCATCTTAAGATCTGGCCCGCACTTATTGTTTAGACGAGAATCGCTCTCTGAAAATTGACTGATTTTTCTAAATAAGTATGGTGTAGGTTTTGTCATTTGTTATGGATTCTATAAGTTTACACAACTGACTGTTCTTTCAGTTGTGTAACTGACAGAACTATGAATGATTGGTTGGTGATGATCCAGGGGAACTGGCAGTGTCTCTACTACAAAATTATCTGCTAAGCTCCAGATCGATGGGTTGATCCATAGTTATGGGTTAACCGTCCACCGTACCCAGTCCACCCCATTCAGGTGCTGACTAAACTAGGACATAACATCACATACGCAATTATTGGTCTGCCGTTTTATGTTTATTGATGGGAATCTTATTTTTTAGACAACATAACCAAAAATTATTAAAGAATTTTCTAATGCTGAAGCGAGCAGTCTTTTCTGTACAAGTGGTAAATCTGTTCATTAGATGAGTGGAACCTACACCATTGAACGATTGGTTGAGTTTTTAAAACCAAATAAGATCAACATGAATTCTTATCAATCATTTAGTGCGACATTCAGCAAAAGGATAAACGGTTTAAAGTCAATGTTTATTGATACTATGTTCTCTATGTACAAGTTGTGGTACCGCTTAAGTCCGGTACCAACTTTGGGTCACTGGTTAGCAGTTTCACACGCGTCTATCCAATCCGCGTAAACATCTATGGCTTCAGACAAATCTGACGAAGCTAGTTAAGGAAACACCATATGCATTGCCATTTTTGCCGTTCCGGATAACTGGACAGGATTATGGCGACTAAGCTGCTAATCCAGCTGCTACTAGATTGAGTGGATAACTGCGGAAAGCCCCAATATTGGACTGCTGGCACCGATCCAAGCCTAGAAGGGGCTTTCAGACGTAATCAATTATCAATTGGTTGCTCAGCTGGGCACGACGTTCGAACTAGCATCTCAAAGTAATGACCTAGCCATGAGACTCGGCTATAGGGCCCATGGACCCTGCGAACCAGCTATGGACACCCGCTGCTCAGCTACCCATCTATAGGACCCAGCTGCCTTGCTATATGACCAAACTATAGAACCCAGCTACCTAGCTACCCGAGTTATTCCGGCTATTCAATGGCTTTAATAATAGCGGGATAGCTATCTGACACAGCAGCTTCGCCATAACTGTGATGAGGCCCTACCATAAAAACTGGTTCAACTGCTAGTGGCCCTAAGAGAGAGGACTGTGGGTCTGGGGTCAGCAAATAACCCAGCGGGTTAAAGCCCAATACTGAGGGTTTGGCTCAGGACTATTTGGTTAGGGAAATGCTGTCCTAATAGTGAAAGGATACAGTTAATGGAAGTCTGGAAGCTTTCAGAACAGACTCTACATGTGATAATCCCAGTATTTCTCTGGCGTTCTCTACAAAGAACACAATCACATTCAGCGATACTGTGAAATGAATAATGACACAATGACTAGGATTCCTTGAGGTACGGAAATACAATCAATTAGGCAGTACAGTATATTAGATATGAAGAGATTTCAAAAGTGGGCAAAGTGCTAAACGGTAGCTGAGAGCAGCTGTTTATACCGACAATGACCTCATTGATAAAGGATCCCCCTATCCAGATAAGAAATGAAAACTTTGTGTTGAATCAAATTATGGTTATTGTGAAGGGGTTGAGTGAAGAAATGAAAACTATGTGCTGAGTATTTATTGGCCTAGCTGCGTATACGGTGAATGGGGGTTGACTTATAATTGGTTTCATTAAATGTCACATATTCTTGATACTCACAACTTCACATCACAGGACTTTTCATGATTGCAAAATGGACAAGTGAACTGAACATCCAATGCCTCGATAGCTTTCCTCTTCGGCGGTGGCTTGTTGGCCTTCTTGCGCCTTCCCATTTTGTTCTCTGTAAGTCTGCAACATAAGGAGTTAGTAAACACGCTGAGAGTTCTGTGACTTTTGAAGCAAAGCTTTATGAGAGCATAACTTGACTTACTTGTTCTGAATTTCCAGTCCACTAAACTGAATAGTCAAAGATTCTGCAGTCATACCTAGTCTAACCACAGTTCAAAATCTTATAGCACTACCTCTGTTTATCACTATGGAGTGGAAAAACCACTATTCATATATTACTAGTACCAGTAGGTATAGAAAGCACGATCTCTTATATACTAACTAGAATGGCTGATGAAACAACCAGCAATGAGCAATGTGTAGTTCTAGTTGTTTCAAGGATAACGGGTTACACCACAACAGGTCAGCATTGAGCATTGTACATCACAACAGAACTAGAGTAGCCCAGCAGACACATTTTTCATTGGATGGATTAATCCGTGATGCAATGTAGAGAAATAATTTGAAATTTATTGATTGTGAATGTGACTGTGAGGTGTCGTCATCGATGATCGAGTCATGTATGATGTACGTAGTACTATTGCTGGGTAGAAACGGAGAGAAATGCCAGATCAATTGAATCGACGAGTCCTTACAATAACCGAGATCAGATGGGAATTGAACTCAAAAGTGAGTCAGTTAGTGGGGTCAATCCAAAGGGGGAATTGCGTGGAATGGGGAGTTCGCGTGTTCACTGTAATTTTGAGTTTGACAGCTTTAGTTTATAAATAATACTAGTACTAGTAGTATTACGAGTACGAAATTACGCAGTTCTTCGCCCTCTCACCAAACGCAGGACACATAAAAATGGCACTCACCAATCGATTAACTAGTTGGATTCGTAGAGTTTGATTTCTGGGTGATGTAAAGGATCCGCTCCAGTCGTAACTTCACCAGAGGTATCGTCCTAATTGTGCGTTGACGTTTCTCTCAACCGAAGTCAAGAAAATATCAACGCAAAATAATTGTAATTCTGCTGTCCGAGCTAATGGTTCAGACAATGCCTCCAGTATAATATATTTGAAGCAACGTTTTCGAGCCGTCCTTGACCCAGTTGGTTAACGAAGCCATTTAGGCTATTTGTAACGACCTAGTTGTTGTTACAAGTGCCATGGCTACTGTTGTTCAGGAAAACCTCCCTTCGTCGCCTGGTGGAAAAGTTAACCAAAGTAAGCTATGTTTGGCAAATAATAACAGTAAAATGTTGGATTAGAAGAATAATCAAGCCTATTGTGAAGAGTTTACCCGTTCACTAATGTCTTTCTATCCTCACGACGTGATTTACCTTTTACTATTACAAAATAGCAAAACCCAAAACAATCTTCTTGTTTTGGCTTTTGCTATATTGTAATGGTAAAAGGTAATTCACTAAATGCAATGGTAAACATCCCAATTTGTTTCAATTTGCTATTTATGACCTCTCTCATCTTACCTACCAATACACACGGTTTCTCAACTTTATATCTCTTAATATCATTCTCTGCTGCCACACTCGCTTCCATAAAAAATATCAAAACAAGCCGACGACTCTGTTGCAGGAAACCTTGTTTCAGCTGCTCAGAAAGGAAACACAAGTGCAGTGAGAAAATTACTACACACTGACCATGTTAATCCAGACACCAAGACAAAAATCTCTGGTGAGGTGCGGACTCCACTGCATATCGCTTGTGGGTATGGGCAACATGAAGTTGTAGCTGAACTGCTTAAAGTGAGTATTTGCAACCTTATTTATAGCCCCGATGTGACTTCTTAGAACACGGTTTCAATGGTAGATAGTCACCGGTTGTGTTCGACCATGGTCTGGTTTTGCTGTTAGGTAAAATGTTGATGAGTTGTTGGTCAGCTGTATGAAGTCGGTAATTGAAGTAAAGCCACTTTGCCATTGTCATTGCTCATATGACACAAATTATTGATTTTAACTAATACTCACCAGCGTGACTGATCATTATAATTATCATATGCTATGTTATCCCCTAAACCCCTGCGTACTGATTTTCATTCAACAGTCAACCATTAGATATAACCATGAGGTTCATAGCAAATCTTATAGGCCAAAAGAAAAACCTAAAAAAACAAGTTTCTCCATATCGTGCTTTTTTAAAACTCCACCAGTAGGATCTATACTCGACACTCACTGGGTCTGATCTGCAGTTTTTGCAATCAGCTTCTCTTTACAAAGCAGTTTAACTCACGAGCCAGGGGAGAGATTGTATTAGACTGCTGACATACCCTATTCAAAGGGTTTATAAGTTGGAGTAAGTACTGATATGTATGCATGTCGTTCTAGGTTTCGGGAGCAAAATTTGGGTTCTCGTGCTATTTTTCATGGTATTTTAGGCTGGTGCCGATCCATGCGCAGTGAGCTCCAATGGCCGGACCCCCTTGCATGATGCTTGCCAAGGCGGTCATAAGAAATGTGTGGACCTTCTTATTGACTTTGATGTGGATGTCGATTGTCAGGATAGGGACGGAATGGCTCCTATTCATGTGGCCGCGTTTCAAGGGGAATTGGAATGCTTGAAATCTCTAGCCGACAAGGGTAAGATGATATTAAAATAAATAATTTCCTTTTGGTAAATGATCTGGGTACCATCTTTTTATGTCCTGGCTAGCTATGGGTTTTGATCTTTTGGTAGAGATCATAGAGTGATCCTCTATGGTTGAGGTTACATGATGATTTTTAAGTATGAAGTCATTGATTTGTCAAAGGTTCTTTTATCTATGGGTTGAAGAATGTAACTATTTACTTGTTTGATGAACTTAATTCACATTTGGCTCAAGTTTCATGAAAAAATACAAAGTTTCACCGCAAGGCCTAGACAATAATTTGGTAGTGGGAAATCCAGAGAATCAGTTGCATGTGGTTTCTGTATTGTAATAAAATTCTATACATGCTATGTATTGCAGGCGCTGATTTGACCTTGATAAATGCTAAAGGTCAGGAACCAGCACATCTGGCTGTGATGAGGAACCACGTTGATGTCATCAAGTTTCTATTTAGTAAATCTATAAACTTGGAGTCCCAGTGCTTCCAGGGTAAACAGCCACTTCATTATGCTGCACAGCATGGAGGTATGCCAATAGTAATATTTTTCCCAAATCTGTTTTTAGACTCCGGTAGAAGATTCTGTCAGTTATTAGAATTATGGTAGAAAACACTTCTCATTCTTCATGCTGTTCTTGACATTGAGACTAGAGAACATCACGTCAGAATGGTGGACCTGAAGACTTGATCCCACTAAACTTACAACTTTTGTAACATTCCACCTGCGATGCTTTAGTTTAGATTAGCCTACATTCCTTTACATGGATACCATCACTCAGCCAGTGGCTTGTTTCCCTGTATTATGTGCTCCATAAAGAAATGATGTCACACAGCTTGTGGACAGTGAGGAGGAAAGCCGAAGTTCAACTATAGACAGACAATGGCTGAAAAAAAAGTTACTCTACAGTGGGCCTTTTTGTTTAATGTTGCAATTCCAAATCCAATATGTGCATTAAACAACAAAGTGATGTGCATCGAAATTGAGAAATAAACCAGGGTAAAGCCGCAATGTATGGGGGGCTCAAATCGGGCGTTGATCGAACCAGGGACCTCTGGTTTAAGCCCAGCCCGGCCCTAAGGCCAACTAACCCATCGCCTCACCCGAATATTGATGTATTGTGAACCAAGGTGAAGGTAATACTAATTTTCTCCCTAGAGAAAAGCGAGGGCTTAGTGCATAGCGTAGTCAACTTTAGACCAGGTAACCCGGGTTTGATCCCAAGCTCGTGCGTCACTTTGTGTGTTCTTTCTCATCAGATTCGGATCTCAATGTTTAATAAAGGAGACCTACCCATAAAGTACCAACTCTATGGTGCAAACCATGGACCATACTGACAACAAGCCTTTAGCTTACCAATGTTATCCATTTAAAGCAAGATAATTTTATCTTATCCTAGGCTATGAGTCAGTGGTAGCACTGGTGGAGAGGAACTGTGATATTGATATAGGAGACAACACCGGCTGTGTCCCGGCTCACCTGGCTGCCAAGATGGATCATCTGGAATGTTTGAGGTTCCTAGTGAAACAAGGCTGTACTCTGGATATGGTACAAGGAGAGGGCAAAACATTCGCACATCTCGTGAGTATATCTGTCAAATCTGGATTTTGGATACTGTCTACTCGACTCTGTTTCTGACAACTTCTGTTTGACTAAATGAAATCTCTGATTTCCTATGGGTCAGGATGTAAAATGATCGCATTCAAGTGTAAAATAAAAATTCCAAATCAAATCAATCAAATACCCCATTCCTATGTGTCTCTTCGATCAGAGTCGAATGGTCATAACATTAATATCCCTCCCTTGGGGCTCTAGAACATACTATAATTTGACTTTCATTCATTTTAAAGGGCACAATGGAACAAAACATGAAAGAGTGCGTACAAACCGTTTTAAACATATCCACGGTTGCATACATTTCACGGAAATCCTGTATGAGCTGTTATGGTAACCAGTTATTTCTCCGTTTCAGGCAGCGCAGAATGGAGCATTCAAATGTCTTCACTGGCTGTTAGAGAAAGGGTTCAATCCCAATTTTAGAGACAGTAAGTGGACTGGCCATGGATCTGACTTTTCATGGGGAAATTACTCAAAGTAGTCAATCTTGATAGCCCTAGCTAGCTATTTTTTCCCTGAGCGATCCGGCTAATATTTCATGGCTGAGCTGTGCAGAGTCCATTTGTAGCTATACATGTAGATTGTAATAGTACTTGGAATAAAAATATCTAAACATACACTTTGGTGGATGTAATTTATACTAAACATATTTCGCTTGAAATCAGTTATGGAATAAGCATTTTTGTGTATTACCAAGACCCTAATGTTAACCCTCCTTTTTGTAGAGTTTGGAAACACTGTGGGTCACTGCGCTGCTGAGAAAGCACATGCTGAATGTTTCAACTGTTATGTGCAGCACTATGGTGATTTGTCAATTTTGAATGATCGTGAAGAGACCCCTTTGCAAACTGGACGTAGAAGTGGCATACCAATCAAACTTCAGAAAGCCTGTGAGAACCGTCTCAGTAGCCAATCAATCCACAAGCCCCTCCCCATAGTCCATGCAACCATGCCCTCATCATCATCCACAGGACATTCACTCAGCCACTCTAAATCTAACTGGCCTGCCATGGGCACACCGAGTCTCTTGTTGTCTGATAGATCTATAGGAAGCTATCTATAGAAGCTGTGAATTATGTTAGGAGTTTATTCTCACTGTGGCTGCTCAACATAATTAGGACTTGAACCCGGGATGTTGAGCCAAGCGTTGTAGCCATTGGGCTATCCCATGATTCTTTTATTTCTAAATGCAGGTGACAATGAGATACAGTGTGCTCGCTGTATGGCTAAAAATAAGAGACTAGATTGGGAGAGCTCCCATCGTCTGGCCCCTGTGGAATCAGGGATAAAGAAAACAGGAGAGATTGCCTACACTAACCCTGTCTCCTCAAAACCGTAAGTTCTCTGATTTGATAAAGATAATTTAGATAGCTCGGGATGTAAGTAGCCACTTATTTCTTTTCAACTGTATTGTATGCATGCACCAAAAATTGTATGGGTATCCTCTATAAATTTTGGCCTTTTCTCCTATGACGTCTTCATTGTGAAGGTGATGCTGTCGGGTTAGACACTTGTTTTTTAAAACCAATTGCGGCTTAGCATGGAGCACCATGAGTGAGTCAATAACAATGCTCCACTCTAAAGAGAGGCTTGTTTTTGGTTTGAGCTGCTGGTAGGATTATTGTGAACCGCACCGGTATAACTGAGGTGGGATAACACTACTCTTCTTCACCATTTCATTTCTCCCAACTCTGAAGAGAATTGGTTACCCAGTCCCTGCTGGGAGAACAGAGACAACCAGTCAGTATGAACAAAGCTTTTTGTTTGCTTCAGGAAAGTAATGAAGGCCCCTACATCAGCCACCGGCAGATCTTCCCAAGCTTCCAACATCTCAAATTTATTTATCACAGAAGAGCTGCCAGACCGAGACCTTGCTACAAAGTTTTATGGCCTCCATCTAGGGGATGCTCACAAGTGAATGACATATTTTTAGTTTTGTGATTCAACATATCCTTAACTGAGACTACTATACTGCTGCTTTTTATGTGAAATGCACCGTGTCCAAAGTATAGACACAAATGTTTTCGACACACTGTCTTGCAAGTGTTAAAAAAAGATTTCAATTCATCAAAATGACTTTGTTCATTACATTGGCTTCAATCCAAGAACTCCCTTTTTTCTGGATTCTGAATTGTCGACCTCAGAAAACAAGGGTTGATACACCCTCCTTGCTGGTCAAAAGATGAAGGAGACGGGTAAAAGATATCTCATCATCATCATCCGAGTGAACAAGCAACAAGATTGAAAGTATTTGCTGTATGCTCATCACTGGCTATAACTTCATTGACTATCCTTACTTCAGCGCTAGGGTGTGAACAATTAAGAGAAACAAGCTGATTGTCAGTAAAGTAGTGATGTCTACTACGTGGTAATAGTTTGGTTTCATTGGTTCAGAAACCACCTCGAGGCTGGATACCCACCCCTGTTCGTATAAATTTCTGGAAACATGCATGTATAATTTTTATTTTTGTGCCCTTTTTGTGATTTATTGTCAATGTCACAACTATTGTAATATACAAATCTCTAAATAAACTGTGACTTATAGTTGCCATGCTCACTATTGTAGCAGTGATACTACAGAGTTTAGATTACAACCTCTAGGTAGAGCTACTTTCATATGGTGTATTTTTACGCCATTAAGCTCTGGTCAGTACGAGTGGGAGTGGACTGACATGTTGGAAGCACCCAGATCGCATCAATGCATTTTCAGACAGAGAATCATGATGAAATAATATTAAGCACAAACTGTAGGAATTGACTCAAATAATACTGTAGTTGTTGTTTAAATGTACACCCTGTTGATAATTATAATCATTTAATTATAATTATATAATTATATAATTATAATTATATAATTATACCGAATGTAAACTGGAGTACTTGGTTCTGAAGATCAATCCAATAGAAACTATATTGTTGCCAAAAGGAAGACAAATAACGGGATTGAACCAAAACCAGCGCATTGTAACAAAAGATACACACAGGGCATGATCAAGATGTTCTTCACTAGACATATACACCTACAGACTTTTATATGAAACCATATTGACCGTCTTTCCAAAACATGAGTGCACCTATAGCTGCCTGCGTGTATTAATATAACCACCCAGGTCTCGGTTCCCATGTAATGGACATAACTTTGGGGATATACATATAAATATAGAGTTGCATAGATTTGTCAGCTGAAAAGTTACAGGGCATTTGGTTAGCTCTGTGTGCAGCCAGATTGAGCCGGTCCGGTACTTAATTCTTCACCATCCTCTCCTGTTTTTGCCCCCCCTCCACCTCCTTTCTCGTGGCTATAGTAGGTTGAGAAATTAGATACAACCACGGGCACTAGAAGCGCTATGGTTATTACTCCTGATACAACACACAAACTGCCCACGAGCTTGCCTGCTATCCCTTGTGGTACTATATCCCCATATCTAAAATAGGATGATGGATTGAGTTAATGCTAATCGGCACAAATTATATCCGCTAATGAGGAGACCCTTTTATAGATTGGTTTATACGATGTTCCCAACCTTCTTTACAAATGAGCAGCCGTTGTGGTAGCACCTTGTGGGAGCCAGGAAATCATTCTCCCGAATTCCGCTTGGATTTTTAAAGCAGAAAAATAAATTTTGTTCAGTCAAGTAAAGGTAAACAGACATTTCTGGAATAGCCGAAAATACTTTTCAGCAAAAAAAGTAGGATTGTATGTTCAACTGTTCATCAGCTACTTGTGTCTCAAGATAGTGAGAGGGTAGGTTGTTCAGCATACCAAGCACACTGAGAGCCACCAACTCTGTGCCCAGGAGTTGCATGCGGCGACCCTTAAGCCACACACTGGGTCCTTTATTATGTTTTATTTAACAACAACCAAGTCAGCTGAGAGCAGAGTGACACCGCATTGAGATAAAAGCCACTTACCCTACTGTACACATGGTAACGATTGCCCACCAGAATCCATCCGGTATACTGGATATGTTCGCACTCTGGGTGTCAAACATGTCCGCATAAAAAACCGCTGCCGAGAAAAATATCACAGCGATGCCTAGAAATATTGCAAAGAGAGATAGCTCCTTCAGACTCTGCTTGATAGTTAAACCTAGGATCTGCATTCCTACAACAAGATTGACAATAATAAAGTAAGATCATCTTCTTTTGCATGTAAAAATAGCATTCTTATAGAGAAGGTTACCTTATGGATGGATCTCCTTTATTTAACATCGCAATCCAAATCCCATATGGTGACAACAAAGTGGGGAGCGAGTGCGCTATCTACCTGGCCTACACTGGTGTGATCATCATCTAAGCAACATGCATGCAGCAGAAACAAGCCTAATGAATGAGATTCTTAATATCATATGTACATCAGTACCATCCTCTTTGCCACATTGTAGCCTAGAGTGATCATCGCCAGTAACACTATAGGGGCTGATAACTCTATGCATTGTACCTCTCCCCACCAAGAACTGAGATCTCTTGTCACATTGTATCACCACTGCGCACCCCACCAAGAAATGAGATCTCGTTGGTTAGGAGCAGTTGGTCAGTTGTGTTCCCTTACCTCGAGAATGTTTGGTGAGCTTGAAGATACGGAAGGCTCTGAATAGCCTAAGCACTCGTAGAAATACTATGGAGACACTTGAATGCTTTGTATGATCACACGAACCTACAACCAGTGAGAGAGGCTTTAGTCGAATCAAGTCAAACATGCATCAATGAAGAAAAATTAATAATGCAGAGACAAAAGTTAATGACAGGAAGTCTAGGAGGATTTGTTGGAAATGAATACAGAACTTATCAACAAGGCTAATATAGAGAAACACACTAGTAGGAAGACCGCTTCAAGCGGACACGTGATTCATGTCAAGTTGTTATGTTGAAATGCAGTAACATTAGTAAATCACCTAACCATGATAATAGCGCTCTGGTATTGTTATTCTATTTCACACCACATCATACCATAATAATAATAATGACCTTTTTAGATATAAGCATGTTTGGACTTATCCTCTCATTCTTTAAAAACCAAATCGCTCGAACAACAGGAGGTGACATTTTTACAATGAGTGTAGGCTGTCTCATGGCCTATTTTACCTAACCAGGTAATTTATTCACTAGACCAGCCCCCCGCCACATGCCGAAGACCCAGGTGTCTGAATATTCTTACAAATAAACCTGATTGGAGTTATCCTCTCGTTTTAGCAATTCGCCCAAATAGAAAGTGAAATTTTTATAATGAATGTAGGACTGTAGGCTGCAGGAATAACTCTAAGCGTCTATGATACCAATTTACATGTATTTAAACTTGTTTGGAGTTATGTTCTCGTTTTTTTAAATGAAATCCACCCAAATAAAATAAAGTGATATTTTTATAGTTAGTGTAGGGCTACAGGAATAACTACACCATTGATTGATATCAATTAACACGTATATGCCAAGTCAATCAAGTGGCTTAACACAGACCTCGGGGCACCCGGAACGCATAGCAGTAAGTTTATAGAAATAAAATAAACTCAAGTTGAAGCGGTGCCAAGGACTCTAAAGAAAGAATAACACTACACTTACTGCCTGGTACATACAAAGATAGAAAGGTCTTCATGTGAGGGAGGGTAGCGTATAAACTAGGGTGGATGGGCAACATATGGGGACTAGCAGGTTGATGGTTTCACCATAATAGTAGCTTTTTAGGTATATACAATAAACGGAGGGTAAAAAAGGTATATAGAACAAGATAAATCCCGTCTGAATTAAATTGTTGATTAAAATCTTAAATTTCTTAAAGCGTTGCAAAGCAATTTAAACTTGAGTCGAAACTCTTCAAATACTGGAATGGACCTATTTGGTTGACAGCTTGATTTATTAATAATTGATTGATTGACTAACTGACTGATCGATTGATAGACTGATTGAACAATTGATTGGTCGATTAATTGATTGCCTACTATACAGAAATATTGCAAAACTTTGACTTTACTGTGTGCCAAATACATTCTGATGCACGGATGGATATAGATTGGATTGTTTCTTGCTTACCTGACACTACCACTACCAAGGTAATCACATAAAATGGGACGACGGCAGCTATATCAAACAGGTTCATCATCGATCGACAGAACTTTGATTTCCTAGGACACGCAATAAATCTACAAAAAAGCCATGCTTAAAGTCAATTTACAATTATACATGGAGTATGTTACATTTAATGTGGAGAGTGAATGGGAGAATTTATAAACAGGATCATAACGAAGGTATGTATGAGACATGCTCTGAATCTAAATTCATATAGTAGCTGAAGTGTTAGAGCCCGCCTGCCAGAGCACCAAGCATCAAGCATCATGTTTTACATGGAAAGCATCACTTGGGCAGTAGCTTGTTTTCAGACAAGTCCGTGGTGCTCTATGGGTGGCACTGGTGGCAGTACTTCATGCTAAGCTGTAACAACATATGTGCCTAGCTCGGCAGCATCACTATAACAATGAAGCTGTTATATGGGAAAAACTATTTTGAAAAATGACAATCTTTTCCCGAACAGAATAGGTAGAACCCAAAGTACATTCGCACTGTTTACTGCATCACCCCCACTATTATAGGGTTATCCGAGTACCTATAGTAACCATTTAGCTAGATGATTGCATATGGCAACGATTAGAGAAGAGAAATTTTATTTACAGCTGCGAACGGTAATTGTACTAGGCCTTTTGCAACTATTAGTAAGCCAATCATTCAATTTCAGAAGTTAATCTCCAACAGACTTTCGTGATTCACGCTGAACCATTTTGACTCCAGTCAACAGTCACCGATTACTTACAGCAGCATTAGTCTAGACTCTAGAGATTAGTCTTTCGTATTCTGACCAGTGGCGTCAGGGGTGTGTAGAAATTGATCTATGGAGTCTTTAACTCAGTATTTCCCAGGATGCATCTTGAGGATATTTTTCGCTTGCACCCGTGTGCCCCATAGAGAACGTAATTCTATGGTTGGGCCTTCCGTGTTTAACGTCGTGATATAAAACTGACGGTTGCAAGACACAAAGTCTTTTGCCTGAACTGTGAATCGAACCAGGGACCTCAAGTTCAATGCCCAAGATGATATCCACTAGGCTATTGCTCCACCATCAGAGATTAGTTATATCACCCATCGACCTCTGGTAGACATTAATGTACACTGATCCATTTAAATCTAACTTTTAGGCAGGGGTTCTCTTGTCAATTTCCCGTAATTAAAACCAACTTCTAACTGTTGTGTGTTTGATTCGCATGAACCTAGGTGGCCTAGTCGAGTTTTTTTTACAAAACTATACCGCAGATTTAGAGGGAGCCACCAAATCAAACAGTAATTACTGTTTGAAAGAAGGACTTAAGTCCTTCTTTCAAATTCCATTTGGATGATTAAAGCAAGAGGTAAACTTGTTCAGTTAGGTATATGTAGGCATACGGTCGTCTGAGTTTATTAGCTATCCGTGTCGGGAGATAGTGAAAGGGTAGATTGTTATAGGCACAGTGAGTGCGATTTTAAGCCAACTAGACGCATGGGCCCCCTGAATGAATATGGGACACACTTAGTTTAGAGTAACAGTGCAGTATATATAACCGTATAACCGTCTATATACCAACTTTCCAAATGTCCATGTCTACTTACCTAAGAACACACTCCAGTGTGAACCAGAAGGCACATACACATTCTATGATGAAGAATGGACTGCCGTAATTCTGTTTTTCATTGATTCTCATGTTGCCAAATTCATCTTCATACATCGTAGAATTGATGCAAAGGTTTTTCTCAAAATGAGGAATCTAGAAAATTGTTCAAAAGATTTAATTCTAAAATCTTATAGTAAGCGCACTGGATCATATTGAAACGCATGTTGTTGCTATTTTATGCGGGCCTTTGATTGCTCTATCTATCAAATCTTCTAAGCCTGGGGCTTATTTTAGGCCGTTCGGAGCTGGGAATTATGCGAGCACCTCACAGTCACAGTTGCAGCTGGGCATGACCTGGACTTGAACCCATGAATTTCCAATTCTGAGTTAAGAACTATGGAACTATAACTAATGAACGAGTTGATTATTTCTATCAAAAGCATGACACATGGCTTTCATAAAGATTGAAAGCTTGTGCTGTAGATTGCTTCAGGTAAGCTTCAAGGTAAATACTCATTGCTTTTCTAGATAGCGTAGAGGAAGTATGCCGACCAATGAAATTCGTCTTCTTTAATATATTCAAGGCTTTAGGTGAGATAACAGAGAAACATTTCAGTCACCCTATAATTGCTATTTCCTGATATTATCTCTCAGGCTTGAGGCATGAGGTATTGTGGCTGAAGGCAGGTTTCTCATGAGCTGGAATTGTCATGGTGTCTTTGCAGGGTACTGGGATGGTTTCCTATTGCCTTCCTCAGGTTCCTGATTGGGGGTCAGTCAACCTAACCCAATACCTTTCACCATATAGTATGACGAAGCCACGCTAGCAATGAATAGCGTCAAAATTTGTGCAATGTCAAGGTATTTGTTTTGCTAGTTTGAGATTTAAATGAGAAATAGTGAAATCCTTGTAAACTGGTCAATTTTTCTACTTCAAAACCATCTCACAACAAGCACTATAGAGACACCTAGCCTATGTTTGTGATCTATGGTCTGTTGATACCATAGACTCAGTCACTTGGCCATCCTATTAATGGGCCTTTTAGGTTAGGTTAATTTTATTTTACGTGGATGACATTATTAAGGCGACGCCTTATTTACAAAATGGCCCACGAATTGGGCCTCCTAAGTCTGCAGCTTGTTGGAGTGGTAGGAGGAGCTAGAAGTTATGCGAGGAGGTCATTCTCACTCTGGGCACTCAGCATGACTAGGCCATGAATCTAGCATTTCTTGATCTTGAGCCAAGCACTCTAGCCATTGAGCTACTCTGCTATCCCAATGAATGTCTATGTTAATTGCCAAATATCAACTTACACTTTCCAGGCAGAAGTTGACAATAGAAAGAAGAATAATCAGTATGGAGATGACTCCTATGACCCTCGCTGGATAGGAGCTACCGGGGTGCTCCAGTAACAGCCAAACCTTTTTCTGCCAATTAGCTTCTGGCAGGACAATCTTAGTCTCAGGGAGAAAACCATTGCGAATTTTAAACTCCTTCATAACCTACAACAGAAGGATTTGGTATTTAGATGGGTGGCACCAGTATCACTTGTTTTCATAGGATACATGTTCCATGGATGGTACTCTACCAGTGAGCCTTCTTTATTTAACATTGCAATCTGAATTTGATTAAGGAGAAAGCCCGGGGGTCCAAAGTTGCAAAGTTGAATGTGCAGGGAGCATGCTAGCTCTAAAAAATCTGAATCCTTGGAAGCAGCCCTTCAATAGACCTCTAGATCCTCAGAGAAGCCCATTAGTATCTACCAGATGTACTGTCTTTTCCAGCTGCCAACTTACATTTTAAATGAGAATGTCATCTTCTTTACCACCTTGCTTTATTATTCTACAAGGGCACGCCCATTCATTTTAATGGACCTCCTAAGCCCGAGGCTTGTTGGAGCGGTAGGAGCTAGGATATATAAGGAACTCAACCTGACAACAGAGAGCCCACTGTGATTGGAATTCGAACCCAGTTGTTCACAGTTCCTAGCCCAGCACTCTATCCTACCATGGAGCTATCCGCTATCCCGTATGTCAGAAAACCAAATAACCTAACTAATTTACAATAAAAAGTAGGTTATCAACCACGACTAATAGTATCCATATACAGCCAGGGCGTGTGCGGCTTGCTGGGTGGTGCACGAAATTGAATTGCTAGGGTATTTTATTGATGCTAATAAAAATTGAATAATCTAATTAACACTAAATAGTCTGGAGGTTTACACTCATAAGTACGAAACCTAGTGCATGTTTCAATCCTGGTAGATAGTTTTCGCATGTATGGTGTTTCAGATTCAAGCCGTGTCTTCAAATGTTGTCAAGGTGCAGGTTATTCTTATAGCCAATAGTCACATGAGAAAGTGTATGGTATTAGAGAGTTAAGTTATAATACCAGCAACAGTGTATTTTGAAGGGGCCTGCTATATACACTTGGTCAATAGAAATTTGGCGATGAATAACGGCATTGTCTGTCTTCAGGTATGTTGGTGCAGCTTCTAGTGAAGCCACAAACCTGGACAGGGATGGCATAGTGGAAATTAAGAATATGGGGGGGGGCAAACTATGGCCTGTCAGAAAGCCGTTGCATGGTTTCGTGTGAAGCAGTTTGCTGCAAGATCGAGCAGGTGGTTCTGGAAAGTTAGGAAAAGTAGGCTTCACCCGCCACGTATTAGTCTACTGTGTACTCATACACGAGGAGGATCCAGTGAATAACAATCATTGAAATTCTTCTGAGAGCACCGGGTTAGCGGTTTAGTTCAGTGGTTGAGCCCTGGGTTTGCAAGCATAAAACCTGGGTTCAAATCCTGGTCATGATGTGCTCGCCCTGTGAGTATGAGCTTTTCAGACTAGTCCTAGCTTATAAAAAAAAACACATCTTACCATGAGGTGGAGCATCGATATAGACCCACTGATGGTGCTCTATGCTAAGCCATAACCGGTAAAATACAACTAACTAATCAGGCAGCTGCATATACAAATTAAAAGTGCCTTACAAGAGAGAAAAAATGGAAGCATCAATCATGACTAATTGGAGAGGAGACTGGCCACTCACCTGGTCACCGAGCTGATAGAAAGGAATTTCAGTCAGGAAAATATCCTCTGGAATATCATCAGGACGGTACAGCCGTCCTCCGCTCTGATAATAGTGAAGTACGCACAGGAAGGTTGGAGCATGTTTACTAATGAAAAAACATCTACAAAGGACAAAGTAAATCATTGAAACAGACTGCATGGCTATGGGAGTTCACAACATCGTGTTTTACATGGATGGCATCACTAAGCCAAAGGGTTGTTTTTGGATGGTCCATGGTTTGCCATATAGACTGGGTATACTCTATTGGTGGGCCTCCTTTATTTAACGTCACAATCCGACTCTGTCGAGGGGGAAAGGACCAAGTCACACAAACTTGGTAATCTATGGGTGGGGGGGGCACCTTTACTTAACGCCGCAATTCAAATCCGTCGAGGGTGAAAACAAAAAGAAAAGAGTTCATTTCATTATTATCAGTCCACATGGATAGCATCACTTAAAGCCAATGTTTGTTTCCA
>Ga0224501_10001590_pt1 | contig 17574 bp, 15 predicted proteins | sample SF_Oct11_sed_USG_4_FD_169105 | JGI IMG/M metagenome (GOLD analysis project Ga0224501, IMG submission 169105) | Sediment microbial communities from San Francisco Bay, California, United States - SF_Oct11_sed_USGS_8_1 | ecosystem: Environmental > Aquatic > Marine > Sediment | place: USA... | reverse complement strand
CGCCATTTGACTGAGAAGGAAATAGCCTACATCCAGGAAGAAGTGAATAGGAAGTGGGAACGGCTGCTCTCGCTCATGGACAGAAGCAATTAGACAGAGTTGAGGCCTCATTTTAAAGCTTTTTCACGCGGAAAGCCCAAGGATAAATCATTGAATTTAATGGTTGCGTTGAACATCTTAAATTCCTATAATTACTATCTTATTTATAATCTCTCTTTTGGCCTGAAGTCAGGTCAAGCAGAAATGTTGAGCGATTCTCGAATGCAAAGGAGAATGGAATGAGAAAGACCGCCTGGTTGATAATCCCCTTCATCCTGTTCACTTCCGCCTGTGTCCAGGCAGAAAAGACGGAGAATTCAGCCGAATATCCTCAAGCTCCGGAGTTTACCCTTAAAGACCTTAACGGGAACCCAGTAACTCTCTCCAGCCTCAAAGGGAAAGTGGTTTTCCTGAACTTCTGGGCAACCTGGTGCGGTCCCTGCGTAAGGGAAATCCCTGATTTTATCGAAGCCTACAAAGAATATAAAGATAAGGGGATGGAGATCATCGGCATCTCCGTTGATGATGGAGGCTTAGCAAAAGTCCTGAAATTCGTGGAACAAAATGAAATCAACTATCCTGTTGTCATGTACACAACTCAATTTATCAGAGACTACATGCCCGGGAATGCGATTCCGGTGACCATCATCATCGACTCCCAAGGCAAAATAAGACATAAGAAAGTCGGCATCACGAACAAAGCCTATCTTGAGAACTGGTTCCTGAAGCTGATCGAAGAAAAGTAAGCCATGACAGGGACTGAAAACGTATCCATCCTGGTGGCCTTCACTGCGGGGCTCATCTCTTTCCTTTCCCCGTGTGTGCTTCCCCTGATCCCCTCTTACATGGCCTTCATAACCGGGATTTCCATCGAGGAACTTTCCTCGGAGAAAAACCTAAGGTATGTCCGGAAAAACGTCATCCTCAATTCCCTGATGTTCATCCTCGGCTTCTCCCTCGTCTTTATCGCCCTGGGAGCGTCAGCCACTTTCATCGGCACCTTCCTGTCCAGAAACATCCGTTACTTTGAGATCGGTGGTGGCATCCTGGTCATCATCCTGGGTATCCATTTTACAGGTCTTTTCAGGCTGAAATTCCTGGATAGAGAAAAGAAGATCCATCTGAAAAAGAAGCCGTTGGGTTTGATCGGGACAGGCCTCGTCGGCGTGGCTTTCGCGGTTGGCTGGACCCCCTGCGTGGGTCCGATCCTGGGAGCGATCCTGACGATGGCAGCCACCACCCAGGACATCTTAAAAGGCACAATCTTACTTGTCTTCTACTCTGCCGGGATGGGCATACCCTTTTTCCTCTCAGCCATCATCCTTCACAAATTCTTCGAGTACTTCAAGACTATCCGGAAATACTTCAAGGTTATCTCCATTATCGGGGGTGTTCTCCTGATCGCGGTCGGAGTGCTGCTCATATCCGGGTTTTTCTCCTCTCTCTCCGCTCTGCTGAACAGATAATCCCACTACCAGCGGTAGGCGGCTGCCGCCCAGGTAAAACCCGCTCCGAAGGCGACCATCAATATAATATCGCCTTTTTTCAGCTTCCCTTCTTCGTAGAGCTCGTGGACACTGATGGGGATAGAAGCCACTGAGACGTTGCCGTATTTATGGATGTTGGAATAGACTTTTTCCGGAGGGACCTTCAACCGCCTCCCTGTGGCCTCGATGATCCTGATATTAGCCTGGTGAGGGATGAGGTAAGCGATATCCTCCTTGGTTATACCTGCAGACTTCAAGGCCTCCGATGCCGCCTCCCCCATTCGCTTCACGGCGTGCTTAAAGACATCATTGCCCTTCATATGGATATAATGCAGATTCTGAGCGATCGTTTCGGGAGTAGTAGGAATTCTTGATCCGCCTCCTGGTAAAAAAAGCAGGTCTCCTAGACTTCCATCCGCTTTCCAGTAAGAAGAAAGCATTCCTGATTCGTCATGGCTCTCTTCAAGAACAGTTGCAGCACCCGCATCCCCGAAGAGAACGCATGTGTTCCGGTCTTTCATGTTCGTGATCTTGGTCAACACCTCTGCACCCACCAGGAGAATGCGCTTGTGTGCCCCGTTCAATATCAATCCTTCGGCCACGATCATCCCGTAGAGCCAACCCGTGCAGCCGGCCGAGAGGTCGAAGGCGGGAACGTATCCTGCCCCCAGACCCTTCTGCACCCAGCAGGCTGTGGAAGGAAAGATCGTATCCGGAGATGAAGTGGCAACCACGATCAGGTCGATGTCTTTGACCTTGAGTCCGGCATTTTGCAAAGCTATCCGCGATGCTTCTACAGCCAGGTCCGATGTAGCCTGGTCTTCAGAAACAACCCTTCTTTCTTTGATTCCAGTGCGGGTGGTGATCCACTCATCAGAGGTGTCCACCATTTTTTCCAGGTCGGCATTGGTCAAGACTTTGTCAGGAACGTAGAATCCCGTCCCGGTAATCTTTATCCGCCGCTTGTTTTTTCTAGCCATAATTCCTCTAAAAATATTACTCTATAGCACACTTACTTTCGATTTGCAAATAGTTTGGAAGACGGGTAAAATCGAAAAACCAGCATGAAAAGAAACATCTGCAGCAGTATTATTCTTATTTTCTTCATATTTTTTGCCTTTCTTCCCAAACTCTGCTGGCCTCAAATGACCGTAGGACAGTACGAGGATGAAGCTCCGCTGAGAACCTGGAACACCTTCGGCTTTTCTACTGCGCCGTCTCTCGCCAGGGGAGAGACTCGATTCACCCTGGCCTCTGACTGCTCGACTTCCCTCTCTAATCCGGCTCTCCTCACGGACCTTCCCAAATTCACGCTGACCTTGAACTCTTCGGTTGACACGGCTTCGTTATTCAAGTACTCAATCGTCAACACTGGAGTTCTCTACACCGACGGAAACAGCTCTCTCGGCTTTCTCGCTTTCGACTTTGCCGGCGCCTCGATGAGAATAAAGAATTGGACATTCGCTTTGAGCATAGCCCTTCTCGAAAATTACCTTCGGCCTGCGGTCGATTTGTCAGCTTATACTTCTACAGGAGATATCGCTCGCACTTTTATATTTGACCAGCAGGGCAACCTGAAAAACATCAACTTTTCTGTCGCTCGAAGGCTCTTTGGCAACCTCTCTGCGGGAATCGGCTTGAACTATGCCTATGGCTTCCTTGAAAAAAATTATGAAGATGATCAGGTCATCTTGAACTTCTCCATTACTGACAGAAAATATCATGAATTTGAGAGTTTTTATATCAACGGAGGCCTGGTGCTGGACCTGACACAAAAGATCAAAGTCGCCGCAGTATTCCGCACACCCTTTTTAAAAAAAGCGGACAGCGAAAGCCTCTACAGATATTATTCGCCCACTACAGATACAGAAATTAGAACTGAAGCTTCGGAGCGAAGCGAGTACAAACAGCCCTTGGTGGTTGGTTTGGGAGTGAGCTGCACATTCTCTTCAAAGCTCAGAGCGGCTTCTGACTTCACATTCTATGACTGGTCTGAATACAGCGTCGTTTATTTCGGAGAGGAGGGCGAGCAGGAAAGAGAATTCAAGGATATCATCAAGGTTGGAGCCGGACTCGAGTACCTCAGCTCCCTCAATATTTTCGGCCAGGAGGCGGAAGTCCCCTTCAGAGCAGGCGTCAGCTACGACCCTCAGCCTATGAAGGAACCCGATTCAGCCTACCTGTATTTCTCCCTCGGGACAGGTATTCACTGGAAAAAGATATTCCTGGACATGGGGATGCTGGTCGGAGGGGAGAGCGGCTCCGGGAATTCTCTCCGAGCAAAGAAAATGACTCTCTCTCTCAGTTTTAGGATATGAGCAATTAAAATGATAAAAATAAAAAACAGAAATCCTCTTGGATCCTTCGCTATACGTTTGAAAAACATTCTCTTAAAAAGCTGCATAAAAAAGATAGCCTTGATTGCTGTGCTTCTGTCTCTTTTCATCATCCCGCTCTGGACACAGGACTACTGGAATACGCATATCATCAGCATCGAGAAAAACCGGGCCACACTCTGCAGGCTCCGGGAAATGAACCTCGACTTCTTGATGGAGAGGAACAACAGAGTGTACATCATCATTGGCATCGACGACTTGCCTCGACTTGATCAAGAAAACATCCCCTACACGCTGGAAACCTATAACTTTTATCCTTATGTCCGGGCTGGGCGTTCGATTCGAGGAGGTGTGAACGGAGATTTCCATTCCTACGGCGAGCTAGAGCAGGACCTGTTTGCACTCGAAGATTCCTACCCTCATATCGCCAGCCTGTCCATAATCGGCCAGAGCCTTGAAGGCAGAAATATTTATGCGCTTAAAATCAGCGACAACGTCCACCTCGATGAGAGTGAGGCGGAGGTCATCTTTATCGGCTGCCATCATGCGCGTGAATGGATAGCAGTCGAGATCCCCTATTTACTCGCTCAATATCTGGTCGAGAACTACTCCACGGACGCTCAGGTCAGAGACCTCGTTGATCAAAGCGAAATCTGGATCGTCCCTCTTCTGAACCCGGATGGCCTGCAGTACTCCATCCATTTCTACCGCTACTGGCGGAAAAACAGGCGTGATAACGGTGACGGGACCTACGGAGTCGACCTCAACCGGAATTACGATTACATGTGGGGATATGACAATGAAGGGTCGAGCCCGTACACAGGCGCGGAAGCCTATCGAGGCCCTTCGGCTTTTTCTGAACCTGAAACACAGGCCATACGAGACCTCTTCACTGAGAGGAATTTTAAAGCTTTGATCACCTTTCACAGCTACTCCCAGGTCATCCTTTATCCCTGGGGATACATCGACCAACCCGCACCTGATGACGCTCTCCTCAACCAGATAGCATCCGAGATGTCCGACCGCATTCAGGCTGTCAAGGGGACTTTTTATGACTTCGGGCAGGCCGGGGAATCGCTCTATCTCACCAACGGCGACACCACTGACTGGAGCTACGGAGTATACGGGATCCCTTCCTATACGATCGAGCTTCCTCCCATAGATTATCTTAACGGCGGCTTCTTCAACGCTGAAGAGGACATTCAGCCCATCTTCGATGAGAACCTTCCGGCCGCACTCTACCTTATCGACTGGTCCATACAGAATTCCATTCCTCCCCAGGACCCTCCGGGAATAATCAGGCGTATCCCGGGACGAATAGGAGGGATCGCCACAAAATCCCCTGGAAGGCGAGTTGTCCTTAAATCCAGCGAGCGCCAGCCCGTCTCGGAATCAAGGACTTTAAAAAAAGACGATTCGGGCAACAAGATAACGGAGGCGGTCTCCCGTAAGCAGGTCTCAAAAGGACAGAAGCAAGAGCGAAAATAAAAAAAATGTGTTTAAAGAATAGTTGAAAATATACTAAAATACGGAGAAGTACAGGGAAACAATGATCCTTCTTCTTGCTCACATACTGGAACAGCAACCAATAGAACCTTCAAACGGAGAAGGTCTCCCCTACTGGGCGCTCTGGTTCCTCCTCTGTATAATCATACTTCTGATCTTTTTTATCTTTCTCAGGGATAAATCTCTCAGACAGAGGCTCAACCTGTTTTTTTCCCGGGCAAAAAGAAGGCTGGTCAAGATGCGCCTTCAAGCCAGGCTGAAAAGAGAAAACCGAAAAAAAGAGGAGCTCATACAAGAATTGGGAAAAGAAGCCTGGGAAGAGGGGGTTAACGTCGAAAAGAGCGAGAATACCCTCAAAGAACTCAAAAGCTTGGAAGTCAAAGAAAATGCCGCCGGAAAAGAGCTGGAGGAAGCCGAAGCCAAAATAGATAAGCTCGAGAGCCAAAATCAGGCAACTCTTCAGAAACATAATGAACAGCTCCAGAAAAAAGAAGAGGAAATCAAGCCTTATCGTGAGAAAATGGCCGAGGCAAAAGAAAAACTAAACCTCATAGAGCTCAGCTTCATCCAGAAACAGAAGGATAAAGAGTATGCGGAAAAGATTCTGGATGCCGAAGAAAAAGCATCTAAGGAGATAAAGACCAGCACCAAGCATTCTGAGGAGGAAAAGAAGGCAAAGCTAAAAGAGGTCGGGGAAAACATCAAAAACCTGGAAAAGAAAAAAGATAAAGTCCATAACGAAATCCAAGACCTCAGAGAAAAAAAGAAAGCGTTAGAAAAGGAGTTAGCTGAGTATCAGAAAAAAATATTCGAATCTGAGAGCAAGATAAAAAAGATGGAAAAGGACAAGAAAGAGCAAACACGCCGCTTCCAGAAAGAGGTCAAAGATTGGAGAAAAAGCAAGGAAAAAGCTCAAAAGAAGATCAAGGACATAGAAAAACATCAAGAACCGCTTTTCGAGAGCCTGGGTAAAACAATCGAGAAGCACAGGGTGACCCACAAAATACTCTCCCCTTACTATACTCAGATCGACAGAGCAAAAAGACGCATCAGGGAAATCGAAGAGAATATAAAAAATTTATAGCCAGCCTCCTTTATTCCGTTTACTCCTCTCCCTTTCCTGTTTAAAATATCACTATGGGTAAGCCGAAATTGCTCGTTCATGTCTGCTGTGCGCCAGATGCGCTCTATGTCCTTGGTTTTCTTCGGGCTGACTATGAGGTGATCGGTTATTTTTATAATCCCAACATCCACCCGCGTGAAGAGTACGACCTGAGGCTGGAAGAGACCAGAAAGGTCGCCCGGATCCTGAACGTGAACCTGATCGAGGGAGAATACAATGACCAGTGGTGGTTTGAAATCACTCAAAAATTCAAGGAAGAGCCAGAAAGGGGAAGAAGATGCGATGTCTGCTATGCCCTGAGACTGGAAAAGACAGCCCGGGAAGCCTCTGAGCTCGGGTTCGAAATCTTCACCACGGTCATGAGCCTCAGCCCCTTGAAAAAAGCGGATGTTCTCAACCGGATGGGAAAGATGTTTGCTCGAAAACACCGGGTCGATTTTCTAGCCGCCGATTTCAAAAAGAAGGACGGCTTCAAGAAAAGCGTGGAAATGAGCCGGAAGCACGAGCTTTACCGCCAGGACTACTGCGGCTGTCTTTACAGTAAAAGACAAACCAAAAGGAAGTCAATTCGTTGAACGGAAAAGATATCATCTCATGCAAGATAAAAAAGGGTTGAAAACAGAGAAGAAAAATTCGGTTCAAATAGTCGTTTTTGGAGTCGTCCAGGGAGTTGGATTCAGACCCTTCATCTACCGCTTGGCCCACCAATTCAAGTACGCAGGCTGGGTGAAAAACATCGGGTTCGGAGTGGAAATCCATCTGGAAAGCGGAGAAAAAACTGATTTCAAGAATTTCCTCAGAACCCTTCAGGAAGAAAAGCCTCCTCTTTCCCAGATCGAAGAGATCAAAGTGAAGCCTGCTCCCTTTCTCGAACTCAAAGACTTCAGCATACAGAAATCAAAGGAAGGGGAAAGCTTTGTCTTCATCTCGCCCGACATTACCATCTGTGAGAGCTGCCGGAAAGAAATGAAGGATCCCTCAGACAGGAGACACGTCTATCCCTTCATCAACTGTACAGACTGCGGTCCGCGCTATACCATCGTTCGTTCGCTTCCCTATGACCGGGAAGAAACCACGATGAAAAGCTTCCTCATGTGCGCTGACTGCAAGAGGGAATACATCAACCCTCTGGACAGGAGATACCACGCCCAGCCCATCGCCTGTCCGGCATGCGGTCCTCATGTCCATCTCCAAAATGCCAGAACAGGCCGGAGGATAAAAGGCGGGATCCCAAAAGCCGCTTCTCTTATAAAACAGGGGAAGATCCTTGCGGTAAAAGGATTGGGAGGCTTTCATCTTGTCTGTGCCGCTCTGAATCAAGAGGCTGTCCATCGTTTAAGAGAAATCAAAGAGCGCAAGACAAAGCCGTTAGCCTTGATGGCCCGGGACCTGAAGACCATAGGAAAGCACGCCTTTCTCTCGCCTGCCGAGAAAGAAATGGTGCTGTCTGCCCGTCGACCGATAGTCCTTCTCAAGAAGAGGAAAGAGATCAAAGGGATTGCGCCTCATCTCGAGGAGATGGGTTTCATGCTCCCCTACACTCCTCTCCATTATCTTCTACTGGAGCATCTCGACCTCATCGTGGCCACAAGCTCCAACAAGAAAGACGCTCCTATCATGAAAGACGAGAAGGAAGGGGTTGAGAAGCTCTGCGACTACATCCTCTCTCATAACCGTCCGATCCATATGCGGGCCGATGATTCAGTGGTCAAAATCGTGGACGACCAGCCTCTTTTTATCAGACGTGCTCGAGGCTACGTCCCCTATCCCCAGAGAGTGCCTGAAGAATTTCTCTCCCCATGTCACATTCTGGCGCTCGGTGGAGAGCTCAAGGATACGGTCTCTGTCTACAAGAACGGATACGTGGTCACCAGCCAATTTCTGGGGGACCTGGATGAATATCAAAATTATAAATACTTCGAGGAAACGATCCGGCACCTCACCCACCTCTTCGAAGTCAAGCCTGAACTCATCGTCTCTGACCTTCATCCGGATTTTCACACCACCAGGTACGCCCAGAAGTCCGGGCTTCCCCATTTTCAAGTCCAACACCATTTCGCTCATATCCTGGCGCCTATGCTCGAGCACAGGATTCCTGCGGGGAAAAAAGTCCTGGGAGTGAGCCTGGACGGCTATGGCTACGGCGAGGATGGACTGGCCTGGGGCGGTGAATTCCTCCTCGGAGACTACTCCGGTTACCAGCGGCTCGCCCACTTCAAGTATGTCCCTCTTCCGGGCGGAGACCTTGCAGCCAAACAGCCCTGGCGGATGGCCCTTTCCTTTCTCATGGATGCTTTTGGTACGGAATTCCCGCGTTTGAAAGCTTTGAAGAGGCTTCCGCAGAATAAGATCAAAGCCGTAAAGAGCATGATCGAACTGAAGATCAACAGCCCTCTCACCTCAAGCTGCGGAAGGTTGTTTGATGCGGTATCTTATCTTGTCGGCCTTTCCCCTCTTGAAGTGGAGTTTGAGGCAGAAGCGCCGATGAGGCTGGAATCAGCAGCCAAAGAAGAAACGCAGCAAAGTTATGGCTTTACCATCCAGGGCAAGACCCCTCCTTTCCAGGTCTCCTTTGCCCCAGCAATAAAGTCGATCGTGAAAGACCTGGAGAGGAATAGACAAGCCTCCTCGATCTCCTCTAAGTTCCACAACACTCTCGCCCGGGTCATCACCTCTATCGCCGAGACGGCCAGGAAAGATCACGGGATTGACACTGTGGTCTTTGTCGGCGGTGTTTTCCTGAATAAAAAGCTGCTTCACAGAGCCGCCTCTCTCCTGGAGAGAAATGGTTTTCATATCCTCAGGCCTATGGTCTATTCTCCCAACGATGAGTCGATCTCCATCGGCCAGATCGCCTATGCCTTGAACAGAATCAAAAGCAAAAAAAAGGCTTGAGAGGGGGATAATTCTATTTCCTGCTGAAGCTTTATCTCCTCTGACTGTGTTTCGTTTACCCGGCTCTTCCCGAATCTTTCCCTGGAGGCTGATTTGCCTTCGGTGGAAAATATAAAATTGGTCCTGATGGGGTTGACAACTAAAGGGCTGTTAAAGGGTGCCTTTGTAACTTCTTTGTTTTCAGTACTTTTATAATTTATTTATTATCAATAATTTAGAAAACATGACTGTTTTTTGTGCAAATTGTCGTATTTCCAAGAGAATTCGCAAGTTCGGCAAAATATTTGGGCGCTTATCCACAATTTATCCACAGTTTCTGTTGAAAACTCTGACCCCATTTTTCCTGCTTCGGCTTCCTTTTCTAGAACCGAAACAAGCGCATTATTTCAAAGAGACTGTACCCTTTGATGGGGTCAGGAATGAAAGAAAGGACGAAAATAACGATCATCAGACAGGCTAAGAGTTTCCTCCGAGGAGACAGGGGGATCGACTCATCGACGATTCGGGGGTGCCTCCATCCCAGAAAAACGAGGATGAGTGCCCAGATAAACCACCCAATCCAGAAACGAATCCCCATGATGACAAAAACGCCCAGAAAGATCCCGGCCGCATCCCGTGCCTTTTCTCCCAGAAGAGAATAAGACACATGACCGCCGTCAAGCTGACCCACTGGAAAAAGGTTGAAGGATGTCACCAGGATTCCGACCCATCCGGCAAAGGCAACAGGATGAAGGAACACGCTGTAATCTGAGGGGATATTCTTGAAAATCACTGCTCCCAGAATTTTCAATATCAAAGGCTCGCCAAAGACGATAACAAACTGCTCCTCTGCTGCTGAAGGAGGCAGGGCTTTGGACAGGGAAAGACCGTAGATAAGAGCAGGAATGGAAAGGATAAATCCTGTCAAGGGGCCAGCGACACCGATATCGAAGAGCTGTTTTTTCCTCGTGACGGGCGATTTGATCTTGATAAAAGCCCCAAGGGTTCCGATCAGCGTGGGTGCTGGAATGAAATAGGGAAGCGTGGCATTGATCCTGTAGTAGCGGCAGGTCAAGAAATGTCCGAATTCATGACCGAGTAGAATCCCGAGAAGCACCACAACATAGATGGCGGCCAGCGAGATGACCTGGGGATCCATAACTGTCTCCAGGCTCAGGGGAACCTGAGAACCCTGGACAAGATCCTCGGTGTGAAGATAATTTACGCTCAGGGATATCCCTACCGAGAAGGTCGTGAAGACGGTGATAACGAAGAGCAGGATGTTTATCCAGATGTTTCTTGTCAGAGAAAACGAAATCTTTTTTGGCTCTTCTGCTGCCTGTTCTTTATCTTCTTCCATCGGGTATATAAAAAAATAGGAGTGACCGCAATCACTCCTATTCCAATGATTCGATGTTAAGAGATCATTCTTCCTGGATCGCTTTGAATTTTTCTTCCAGTTCTTCCTTTGATTCTTTATGCTCAGGATCAGGAACACAGCAATCTACTGGACAAACAGCAGCGCACTGTGATTCATCAAAATACCCCACGCACTCCGTGCATTTTTCTGGATCGATCACGTAAACCTCATCTCCCACCGAGATGGCATCATTAGGGCATTCAGGCTCACAGGCTCCACAGTTAATGCATTCTTCAGTAATCATTAAAGCCATTTATGTCCTCCTCATTAATTTAAAAAAGATATTATATATTTTTTTCCTGAATTTACAATACAGAAGATTATTTTTTTGCTTCCAGCTTCCTGACCTTTTGGGAGGCGTCAAAGCCGAAATATGTATTGGAGTATTCTTCCTGAATCTTCCTGTACAGAGCCAGCGCTTCTTCGTTCTCTCCCTTTTCCTCGTAGACTTCAGCCATATGAAAAAGGATGACATCCAGAGAGTAAACATTGGGATTTTCTTCTTCAATCACTCTATAAATCTGGATCGCCTTATCAAACTCTTTCTGTTGAAAATAAATCTGAGCCAGCAGGTCCTGAGCTTGATAGAAGAAAATGTCCTTCCGCTTTTTCGGAAATTTTTCCAGATAAGCTCGGGCCTTATCGACGTCTCCGCTTTCTACAAAGTGGGTCGCCAGAAAGATGTATGCCAGCCGGGAGAACCTGCCGCCTCCGGCTATTTCTTCCAGATTAGCCACATTCTCTGGTTGAGTTTTCAAACCTGACTGGAGGTCAAGGATCTGAGCGAGAACCTGCCCTTCCTTTTTTTGGCTCCGGCTTGAAATAAACTTTCCTCCCGTAAAAATCAAAGCGGCGGCCACAGCCAGAATAATAAGAACATAAATTTGCTGGGAGTGCTCTTTGAGATAATGGACGGCCCTGTTGAAGACTGTAACGAATTCATCCTCTTTAAGCTGTTTTCGTTTTTTCCTCTTCATGATTGACTCCTCTAAACCCGGTTGAGCTATGAATGCAGGAGCAAGCCCATGCTCCTGGCAAAAGGAGAAAAAAGGTTTTTCCTCTGAAAAAATGGGCAGCGACTATATCTCTACTGTTTTTTCACCCACTCCCCGTTTTCTTTTTGAATCCACCAACCTGGCTGGGCGTCTTTTACCCACAATTGAGCAAAGATTTTCTGGATCCTGGAAACCTGGCTGGCATCAATCTCCATAGCAACAGCGACTTCCGCGTACATGTTTCTTCTGTCGTTATTCTCATCATTCACCAGATTCCGCAGCAGCGCTTTGTCTTTCAGGTTCAATCCGGATTCGTCCCTTAACTTGATGAACCCGTCGTTCGTCTCACCGATGTTCCCGCTATCAAAGAACGGTTTGAGCTTGGGAAATCTTTCTTTTAGAGACTGCTTGAGAGCACGAATCTTTGGTGTCGAAACCTGAGTCTCTTGCTGGGCATAAACCGACGGCAGCAGCAACGATGAACTGCCCAGACTCAAGCTCATCTGGTCCAGCTCCATCATCTGAACTTTCTTGTCCTTTTTTTCTTTTTCTTCTTCGCCCTTCCTGATCTCGTCCACGATCTCTTCGGCGGCCTTCTTCACCTCAGCTTCAGGGAAATAGATGTTCACGGTAATGCAGGAGAGAAGAAAGAGAAGCGCCAGACTGGCTGAAATCCATTTCAAACTCTTTAGTCTCATTTTTACCCTCTCTCTCATAGTCTATTTATTTTGAATCACAACCCTTTCTTCTTCTGGGTTGTCGGACCTTCTGACTCACCTATCCTCTTCAACCGGCTCATCATGTCTTTGAACTGTATTTTATTCTTAGGCTTCTTATTTACCACACTGATGCCAAAAAGCCAAGACCTCTTGACCAGATATTCAACCCCCTTCTCCCTGATGGTTCCTCTCAGGCTGAAATTATCGTTCTTCAGCGAACAGTAAATCCCTATCTTATCATACCCGAAATCGGATACGAACCGGGCAAATCCCTTGTTCGGGGAAAGTGCGCTGCCTTCACCCGAGCTGATGATGGACAGGTCATTCACCGCGCCCACGCTGAATTTCTGGGACACGCCTTTTTTCCTGACCGACTCCAACAGCATGATAAAACGTTCGGGCTGGCCGTAAGAAATGGCAAGGTCTTTGATCTCTCCTCTTAAAATACCGGTCACCTTGCCGAAGGGGATAGCATTGGTGAGTTTCTCCAGGCTCAGGTCATCAAACCTCACATCGCAAAAAATCGTCCTGTTCTTGGTAAAAGGTTTGGTGACTCCTATATTCTCTACATGGATCGTTGTGTCAAAGATATTCACCTCCGCCTTTCCTTCAGTCAGGACCTCCGCCGGGCTCAATTCCACCCGGGGAAGGTCGACCTCTACCCTGCCCTCCAGGCTGGACTGCTCTGAGTTGAAGGGGAGCTTGGAGAGGTCCAGGTCTTTCAGATAAAAGGAGAGCATCCCTTTAACGTTCGCCGGCTCCGGCCCCAGAGTGAAGGCCGACCTTCCCAATATGACCTGGCCGCCAAAAATGCCCAGAGTCAGGGGCTCGAACAGGAACCTGTTTATTCCTGCCTGAAGGTCAAGCTGGAAAGGCTCAAGGGAAAGGGCAGGCGTCTTGAACTGCTGGATGCGGAAGTAGCCTTTCTTGAGATACTGCTCTTCTTTTTTCTCATCATCCTGGCCCGGGTTTTCGAGATAGAACGGGATCTCCACCTGTATTCCGTCTATCAGGAGCGTTTCATCTTTATTCCTTATGGCTCCGTCCCTCACCCAGAAGGAGCCGTTTAGCGAAAGCTTCTCCTTCTCCTTTCTGAACCGAATCTCCGTCTCGACATCGCCTCCCATCTCCAGAGCAAATCCCTCCACCGGCTGCCCCTGGCTTAAGAAGGAATACAGCGAACCTAGGTCCAGCCTGGTACCAAGGATCTGTAAATCCAGAAGATAGGGGTCCTGGAAGCTCAAGGCACCCTGGACGTTTATCTTTCCTTCAGAAAAAAGCAAGGTCTCCATGGACAGATCATCAAGCCTGTTGAGGGGAACACGATAAACCCCGGACATCTTCAACTGGAACGGGCTCCGGGTCCAGTCCACATAATATTGATTCCACAGGGATTCTCCTTTGGAGAGGTCCAGGTCAACTGTAAACTCCATGTCCTGACGAGATAAATTGTACCTTCCCTCAAAAGCGAGCTTCTGCTCGAGTGACTCGCTGGCAAAGGTAAATGAGGCGTTATGAAACGCGCCGCCGGAGAGATTCATGATGCCCGAGACATTCCATTCCTCCACGTTCTCTGGCGACTGGTTCGCCTTTATATCGAAGTCAAAATGACCGGCCGGGCCCACATCCTGGACTTCTCTGGGGATGAACGAGGAAAACATCGATATCAAGCGTTCCGCATCCAGGTTCGATGTTTTCAGATGAACGGACCTCTCTCCCTGAGGCTGCATATCGATCACCGCTTCCATCTCGACAGGAGCAAGGGGAAGGGCCTGGATGGTCAGACGATCCAGGCTCAGTTTTTTGCCGATGATCTCAAAACTTCCTTTTCCGTCAAACTCAGCCTTCTCCAGCTCAACCTTTTTCTCTTTCGAGGAATACGAGATTCCTTTGAAGCTGCCTTGGATACGGGATACATCCAGAGAGGTACTCGTCCCGGCAGCCAAGACGCTCAGAGAAAAATCCTGAATATTCAGATCTCCTCTTCTGAGCCGCCCGTCCTGAATGTTTAGAGAACCGGTGATGCCCACATCCGGAAAACGGCCCTCGATACTCAGCTCCCCTGAGACTGAGTTCTCCACAGAAACACCAAAAGCCTCACAGCTCATATGCGTCGGCTCTATCCTGAGCAGTCCTTTTAAGTCTGTCGTCTTTCCTGAGGGAAGACCGGCCTGTCTGTATTTTCCCTCCAGGTAGGCTGCCCCATCCAGGGCCAAAGATTTCAATTGAGAAGGGAAATAGGGCTTGAGGTAAGGTTTTAACATTCCGTAGGTCCGGTTGAGGTCTTTCACCTGGACCTGGAAAGAAGAGTCGACCGATGACCCCCCGCTCATATCCAGCTCCAGGTTCGCTGAAGCTTCGATAAGCGCAGGGACTATCATCTCCAGCCGGGAGAAAGACATCTCTTTCCGCTCCAGCGGAAATTCGCCCTTTATCCTCAAGCCGAGCTCCGGAACAGGGATGGTATTTTCCCTGAATTCGAGTCGAGAGGGCTTGACCGAGAATTCGGCCTCCATAGAGGGCACTTCAGCCAAGGAGAGCTTGCCGGATGATTGAAAAGCTCCGGCAAGAAGGAGATTTTGAGAAGGGCTCTCCAGCTCGATTTCCTCGCTCCTCAAAGAATAAGCGTACTCTCCGTCTTTTCCGGTTCCGGACAGGATAAAGACACACTTTTCAAGGAAAGCATGGCTCGTGGGAGTGATATACTGAAAGGAAAAATCTTTGAAGTCCAGGCCTTCCAGATAGCTCAAGGCATCGGCAAGCTGACGGATGTATTGCTGATAGTCGATCTCCATCTCTTCTTCGATCTCTTTGATGTGGATGAGGCAGGTCATTTCCGCGGCATCGATGGACCGGAAGAAAGGCCTCTTCTTTTTTAGGATCCGGCCAATCTGCCCTTTGACATCCAACCGCCCCAACGTAATCTCGATTTCCATTCCTCCGACAACCTGAAGGACCTTGACAGAATCGGCCTGGACGCTCAATGGGAAAAGTCCATAATCGAGTCTTCCTATCTTGAGTTGAGTGCCGTCTCTTTTAGCGACGGTCTTTTCCAGGTAAGATCTCACCCACGACTTGTTGAAATAGATGACCAAAAAAGAAGCGACCAGCAGAACCACCAATGAGCTGAATATGATTCCGCTGATGATGAAGAGTCTCTTCAGTTTCTTTTTCATAAGACCGTCTAAAAAGAGGACAGGCTTATTCTTATGCGAAGGGGACAGTCCCTATCTTCCTTAAATAAAAGGACTGAGAGGGACAGTCCTCTAAAAATGCCTGTCCCCTTTTAAATCTTTTAAGAAAGTACTTCATAAACCATGACTTCCGCTGCTTTCCCTTTGACTTTTTTAGGGCCAACCTTCTGAATCTTGAATTTACCCTTAACAAGTCTGCATGTTTCTTCACCGATGAGGATTTGATTGGGATTGGCGATGGATTCCAGCCTTGCGGCAATGTTGACCGGGTCTCCGATGACCGTATACTCCATCCGGTTAGGGGAACCGATGTTTCCCGCCACTACCTTGCCGGTGTTTATTCCGATACGAATGTTGAACTTCTTTTCAAGCTCTCCGCTCTCCATCATCTTGGCCAATTCCTGCCTAATCTCCAGAGCTGCCCGGGTAGCCCTTTCAGGATCCTTTTTCCTTTCCCTCGGCGCTCCAAACACAGCCATCAGGCAATCTCCGATGAATTTATCGATCATGCCGTCATACTTAAAAATGATATCCGTCATCCTGGAAAAAAATTGATTCAGCATCAGGTTGATCTCGCGGGGCGACATCTCTTCCGAGATGCTGGTGAAGCCGATGATATCCGTAAAGAGGATGGTAGCCGTAAGGTCTTTAGATTCCATTATATTCCCTTTTTCTTCCTGACTTTCCTTCAAGATCATCTCGATGACCTGCGGAGAGTGAAACCTCTCCAGACGGTTTCGCATCCGCTCTTCCTCACGAATCTGCTCATTCAGGCTGGCTTGTTCGATGACCATGGCCATCTGGCATCCAATAGCTTTCAGGAGCTCAAGATCATCTTCAGTGAACTGATCATCACCCCCCACGCTGTCCAATTGGATAACTCCGATAACCTTATCTTTTTTCCAAAGAGGCACGCACATGGCAGATTGAATTTGTTGCATGAGAAGGCTCTGAGCTTGGTCGAACCGTGAATCGGTCATGGCATTGGATGTCAGGATAGCCACCTTATCCTTGACGACCCTGTTGATTATTGTCCGGCTGGCTCTCAACTCACCTTTTGCTTTGACCTTGTCATCCCTGTACTTAACAACCACCGGAACGAGGTCGTCTTTTTTCTTTTCCCCGGTCAGGATAACGAACCCGTAATCCGCATCAATGACCATGAATATAAAGTCCATGATTTTTTTGAGAAGCTCGTTGAAATCGTGGATGGTGTGGAGCTGCCTGCTGATTTCATAAAGCACGAAGAGCACTTTGTTCATCCTCTCCAAGGATGTCAGCTCTTCTTTGACCTCAGCTTTCTGCTTGCCCTTTTTCGCCGCTACGATAAGGCTGCTGTCTATCAGACTTTTATCTGTTTCAGTGGAGATCAGAAGCTCCTGCGAATCCTCCTGAGGAATATCCTTAGCGCTCTTCTCAATCATCTGGCCCTGCCCTTTTTCATGCTCTGTATCCGCCGTCAGGATAACTGAGTCGAGCGGGGACGGTTTTGGCTTTTCAGTGATAAAATTCAGCTTCACCGTCCCAACCCTGATCTCGTCTTCATGACTCAAAGGGGCAGTCTGTATCGATTTCTCGTTCAACCTTGTCCCGTTAAAGCTTCCCAGGTCGGTGATCATGTAGCCCTTTTCGGCCTTCACTATTTTTGCGTGATAACGAGAAACAGATCCATCGGAGAGGACAAGATCATTTTTTTCACTACGTCCGATGGTGATTTCTTCTTTGTCCTTATCGATCAAAAAAGTAGATACCCGGCCATCACTGCCTATGATGTTCAAGCTCGGCATGGCTGCATTTCCTTCCTATGGTCAAAATTCATTATGAATATAACAGAACCGCATTTGCCTTGTCCAGATTACGGACCACAATCCCCGCCAAAAA